>OLSB01001937.1_pt1 | contig 18397 bp, 20 predicted proteins | sample 1672071 | NCBI WGS metagenome assembly OLSB01 (sample SAMEA3136642, study PRJEB25190) | human gut metagenome | biome: human gut; feature: human-associated habitat; material: faeces | place: Austria | collected 2013 | reverse complement strand
ATGAGTGATCATCACATACGATCGCTGCGAAGTTATCTGTTCCAAGATCAATGGCGAATCGGATCATGTTCATATCCTGATGGAAGCTGATACAACAACTTCACCGACGGAATTACAAGAAAAGCTGTAGCGGAATGAGAAATCCAAGCAAAGTCAAGATTAATATGGCAAAGAAAAAGGGTTACACAGCTTGTAAAAAATGTGCAAAATAGCTATCATATAATAACAAAAATTAGAAATATAAAAGACCAGCAATGTAATATCGCTGGTCTTTTGCAGTTATTATTATATGAGTTAAAATATATTAATAGTTCCTCTTTAAATGTTACTATAATTAATATACCTTGTCAAATCATCAAGAAAATAAATATAATTTCTAAAAAATGTAGAAGATTAGATGATAAAATGTTAACCTAAAATAGATGAAACTGATATTAAAAAAGATATTAATTTAAATGAAGGGGATGTTGATTTAGTACAAAAAGATAATAGTATAAAAATAGAACAAAAAAAGGAAACAGACAATAAAAAAAGCACACAACAATCTAAGAAAACTGTTAAAAAAATAGCAATTAAAGGAATTTCCAAGCAAATTGCTGCTGGCAAGTCAATCAAATTAACAGCAAGTATTTCGCCGAAAAATGCAAAAAACAAAATAGTCACTTGGAAAACAAGTAATAAAAAAGTTGCGACAGTTAATAAAAACGGTGTTGTGAAGATCAATAAAAGGGCCGCGGGCAAAACCGTAACAATTACTGCCATTGCAAAGGATGGAAGTAATAAAAAAGCAACCTATAAGATTAAAGTCATGAAAGGTTCTGTTAAGAGTATTTCCATTAAGGGGAAGAAAACAGTGAAAGCTGGTAAAACTTTAAAATTAACAGCAAAGGTAAAAGCTTCAAAAGGAGCAAACAAGAAGCTTATTTGGAAGAGTAGCAATAGAAAATATGCCACTGTATCATCTTCTGGGAAGGTAAAGACTAAAAAAACAGGCAAGAAGAAAACTGTAAAAATTACAGTAATGTCTACTGATGGTACCAATAAAAAGAAAACTGTAAAAATTAAAATTAAATAAAATATTTTGTTATTTTGTTTCCCCTTTTATTAAAATTAATGATTCAAATAATGTAGGGAAAAATTAAGATTAAGAAAGGGGAAACAATGAAATTTGAAGAAGCAATCAAAATAGTTGGAGAAGAGTATGTCAAGAAGGAGATTGAACGTATGGAAGAAGATGAAGTAACTATCAAATTACCAATTCGACTTAAAATCCGGATGTGGTGGATGTTTAAAAAAGAGAAAATCAAATCTTATTTTTCATAAGGATTTGGGATCATTGCAACATGTAATGATCCTTTTTCTTTCTCGAAAAATACATTGATAAAACAAAAAATTTGTGATACTATATAATTGTATTTTTTATCAGATTCCCAACATTAGGAGAAGTGGGACTTTTTATAGAAAATACTTAGAAAGAAACTTTATAAAACTTTTATTTATAGAAGGGTACAAATTTAACAGACGGGAGGTCTGTTTTTTTTGTGCCCTTTTTGCGATAAGAAAATTGACAAAAATACGTCAACATGTAAAAATAAGAAAGGAGATATTTTGAACACAGAGTTATCAAGGACACTGACGATCGCAGAAGCAAAAGAACAATATGATGAGAATTGTAAAAATATTCTCAGTAACAAAGTGATTCTTGCTTGGATATTACGTCGTACAGTGAAAGAATTTGCTGTTTACAGCATTGACAAAATTATGGAATGTATCGAAAAACCAACAGTTTCTAAAGTATGTGTTAATCCGGGTCTGACGAATCATCAGAAGATCACAGGAATTAATACGGAAGATGCTGTAAATGAAGAAGGTGTCATATATTATGACCTGCGTTTTTTCGCTATTGTTCCCAAAACACAGGAAAAGATCAGACTAATCATTAATGTAGAAGCACAGAAATCTTTTTACCCTGGATATCACATTGAAACCAGAGGAATTTTCTATGCTGCTAGGATGTTATCTGCACAGCTAGGCACAGAATTTGCGATTCCAAATTATCAGAATCTCAAAAAAGTATATTCTATTTGGATTTGCATGAATGCACCAAACTATATCGGAAATGCGATTTCTGAATATAAAATAGCAAAAGAGGATATTATTTCAGGAATTCCAGATAATGTGGAAGCATATGATAAATTATCAGTGATTATGATTTGTCTAAATCAAAAAAAAGAAGATCAAACGAATGATTCATTTTTGAAAATGATGAATTTATTATTAAATTCTCATATTTCAGCTAAGGAGAAAAAGAAAATTTTACAAACGGATTATCATATTCCAATGACGATCCGCTTAGGAGAGGAGTTGAATCTCATGTGTAACTTATCAGATTTGGTAGAGGAAGAAGCAAGAGAAAAAGCATTAAAGGAAGGACATGCTAAAGGACATGCTAAAGGACGTGCTGAGGGACGTGCTGAGGGTATTGAAGAAGGAAAGATTACCACATTAGTTGGACTTGTTGCTGACAAAATACTTTCTGTTGATGAAGCAGCGAAACGTGCCGGTGTGGCAAAAAAAGATTTTTTAAAGTATTTACACTAAAGCAACAGACTTTGTAGTAGTGTTTTAACGAAAATTTTATAATGAAAGGGTACAAATTTAACAGACGAAAGGTCTGTTTTTTTTTGTGCCTTTTTTACGTTAAGAAAGGAGAAGAAAATGGACGAATTTATAAACAAAGTCGAAGCATTTTGTAATGATGGTGGATTTTTAGAGATTGGATTGCGTGATCCGGAAGTTCTTAGAGCATATGCTGAAACAGCACAAAAGCTTAGAAGAAACAATCGAAAACCTCTGTCACATGATGAAAAGATGTTATTAACACGGATTGAAGTGATCTTTTGCGGAGCGTATGGAGATATCAATCTTCGTGTTATTCATCTGACTGAAAATCTGCAATGTAAGGAGAGCGATCTGGAAAGATATTTAAAATGCTTTCTAAATAAAGAAGGCAATCGTAGAAAATATCATAAATCATTCGTTCAATCTTGTATGGATAAGGAGAGCACAGTCAAAGATTCTGATCTTTGGATTAAATACTGGCAAACTCATAATACAGGAAAAACATTGATGGATTTTTTAGGATTGGATGCAGGAGAGTATCGCAGATGGGCAGAAACAAGTGGTTCAGATAATCATGACCAGAAGTTTTTTATCGAAGTGTTACAAAGTCGAAAAGAAGAGAAAGGAGAGAAAGTCGTATGTTAGACAATTTAGTTTATCTGATCGCATTTATGTCTGTTTTGTTCATTAGTTTAGGAATCTTATCTCTAGCAGAAGAGAAAATACCATTCTTACACAAAATGACGATCAGACTTATTAATGCAATGACATTTAATGAAAATGATAAGATCCCGGAAGATTGGGATGGAAAGGATGAAGAATGAAGAAACAAGCAAGAGACATTGCAAAAACAAGTAATGGGAAGGTAGTGTTAGTTGCAGCGGATGAGCTGAAAGTAACATCATCCTTTTATGGAAGTATTTTTGCAGAAAAAGAGAAAATTAATGGTAAAACTGAGTATTCAAAGATTCCAATTTCATTATTAGAGGTTGGAGGGAGTAAAAAGAATGTAACATTTTATCTGGATGTGGATCAGGCAGAATATCTATATGAATTTGCCAAATCATTTGGGGATTGTAGTTACAGTTCATGCAAAAAAAATGAAGCTCAGAAGCTAAAGCGTACTTTATTGGTAAGACGACAGAGTTTCTATAACAATCAGCCTAAAAAATATCCATGGTATTTGAAAATTGAGGTTACTAAAAATGAAAAGAAAGAAAAAAGCTGTATCAATATGACAGATGAAGGATTTTTTACTTTTATGAATCGGATTCATCGTTTTATTGATTGTTTTGTTACCGCATATAGTACAAACATCATGAAAATGAAGTTTAATAATGAACAAAATTGGAAACAAAATAAGAATTAGCAGAAAGGAGTAAACAATGTCATACAGTGCATTGTATCGGAAATTCCGTCCGCAAACGTTTGATGAAGTAAAAGGGCAAGATCACATTGTTACGACACTGAAAAACCAGATTCGTAATCATCGTTTAGGTCATGCTTATTTATTTTGTGGAACAAGAGGTACTGGAAAAACAACCGTCGCAAAGATTTTGGCAAAAGCAGTAAACTGTGAGCATCCTATTGATGGAGAACCATGTGGAGAATGTGAGACATGTAAATCAATCACAGAAGGATCATCTTTGAATGTAATCGAGATTGATGCAGCTTCTAATAATGGCGTTGATAATATTCGAGAGATTAAGGAGCAGGTACAGTATTCGCCAGCAACAGGTAAATACAAAGTCTATATCATTGATGAAGTACATATGCTTTCCATCGGAGCCTTTAATGCTTTATTAAAAACATTGGAAGAACCACCGAAGTATGTCATTTTTATTTTGGCCACGACAGAAGTTCATAAGATTCCTATCACTATCTTATCAAGATGTCAGAGATATGATTTCCATCGTATTACATCAAATGTTATAAAAAAACAATTGATTGACCTTACCAATCAAGAAAAGGTAGAAGCAGAAGATAAAGCTTTGGAATATATCGCACGAATGGCAGATGGTTCCATGAGAGATGCGTTAAGCCTTCTGGATCAGTGCATTGCCTTTAATTTGGGCAAGAAATTGACGTATGATGCTACGTTAGATGTACTGGGAACAGTAGATATTCAGGTCTATAGTGAACTTTTAGATTTCATTATGGCACAGGATGTTGCGAAGGTTATGGACTTAATTGAAGATGTTGCTAGTCAAGGAAGAGAATGGTCACAATTTATCACAGATTTTTTGTGGTTTCTAAGGAATCTTTTATTAGTTGGGCAGGGAACAGATGCAGAAGAAGCATTAGAAGTATCTACTGAACAAATGAAGTTTCTACAGGAGAAAGCAAAGTTGATCGATGAAAAATTATTGATCAGGGATATTCGTATTTTATCAGCATTGTTGGAAAAATTACGTTTTGCTACAACAAAAAGAGTCTTAGTGGAAGTAGAATTAATCAAATTATGCAAGCCAGAAATAGAGATGAAGAATACTGATCTTGCTGAAAAAGTAAAATCATTAGAAGAACAATTAAATCTCGTCATGCTGCAATTAAAGAAAAAAGAAAAAACAAAAGAAGAGAAAAATACTAAGAAACTACCGGAACAAAAATCAGGGCAGGAAGAACAAATAAGAAAATCTATAGAAAGACTTCCAGAAATGATTCGTTATTGTTTAAAAAGAGCTGAGTTAAAGTTCGATGAAAAAGAAAAGACAACAACGTTTACTTTTCCAGAGGAATGTATCCTTGAAAAACAATATGTCATTGATCATAAAGAGTTGATTGAAAAATCTGTTCATGCACAGATCATTGTGTGAATCATAGAAAAAGAGGATAAAAATGAAAAGAAAAGTTGAACTATTATTAATGGCAATGGCACTTATTGTGTTGGCCATTATTTTTTTACAAGAAACAACAACAAAATGTGTATTACTTGTGGTACTGATCGTGCTGCAAGTGATCACTGAGAAAGAAATTAAAGAAAATTAAAGGAGAATTTTATTATGAAAATTGATAGAAAATTATTTGAAGCAGCACTGCAGATTGCAAAAAAAGGTATTTCAAAGAAAGCAGATATAACATCTAAAACTCTGGTAGAAATCAAAAATTCAGGAATTTCTCTTGTTGGTATGAATGATGGAATGTCTGTTATTACCAATATGCCACCAAATAGTTTCGTTTTTGAAGAAACTGAGGAAAAGAAGTTTTTAGTAGATCCTTCATTTATGATGGATTTGTTAAAACAGCTTCCAAAATCTGTAACAGAAGTTGAGTTTGATGCCGAAAATGGTCTTGTTTTAAGATATGAGAAATCTGAATTCAAGCTTGAGACAATTGAAGGAGCAGATATGTTTCCAATGCCTACTAAGAAAGGGGTAGATGAAAACTTTGTTACGATCGAAGCGAATGATTTACGTCGCATGGTTCGTGCCACTGCATTTGTATCAGTACGAAAAGATGATTCTGTATCTGTAGGACAAGAAGCAATGAAATGTCTTGCAATTCATTGTGCAAAAGATGATATTAAAATTTATGCAGCAAATCCTTATCTTTTTTCAAGTTGTTTAAAAACACATGAAAATAATGGTGCTGATTTCAATGTATTGATTTATGCAGAAGATATTAATGAAGCAATCAACGCATTTCAGAATAAAGAAATTCAGATTTTTGCGGATGATAAATTCATGTATCTAGCAGATGATTATACTTTTATTTCACTGCGTATTGTAAATGCAAAGGAACTTACAATCAATACTACTTTAAAGGAAATAGAAACTAATAAAGATCTGACAAAAGTTAACGTAGCTAAAAATCTGATTTTAGGAACTATTAAACGTGCATGTTTATTATCAACGGATCGAAAAATGATTCGTATTTTGTTAAAAGCAAACAAAGAAACGAATTTATTAAATATCCAGGGCAAGAGTGATAGAGGATCTATTAATGAAGATATTGAAGCAATCATTGATGGAAAAGATGCGGAGATTTGCCTTAATGGAAGCTATTTATTAGAAGTTTTGAATGCCATGGATTGTGAAAATACAGAGATTAGATTTGATGCAGCGAATGAAAGGATTCCAATGCTTGTAAAAAATGGAGATGATGAAGTAGTTACAGATTCCACTTATGCTATTGCATTATTAAAAAGGAAATAGGAAAGTCCTAAAGAAAAAATGATGAATGAGAATAATTTAGAATAGTAGAAAGGAAAATAATATGAATAAGAATGAGTATAAAGTGAATACATATGTTTTAATTAAGAATGGTGAAATTTATGAAATTGATGAAGAAGGGTGTGTGAAGAAAGCTAAGAATGGAGAAAATGTTCCATTTTATAGAAAACGAGAAATTTCAGAAGCACTTTGTAAAATGACAAAAAGAAAATCATCAAAATTTTTACTTGTAAAAAAAGATGACTTTATTCATATGGAACAAAACGGAGGAACAGAAAAAATTTTCTGTTCCTTAATGTTTCCATTGGCAAAAAACAAACCTTCTAAATGGGTTACATTTATGGATGATCTCGTAACTCTATTACCGCAGTTAAATAAGGAATATCATGAAAATCTTAATATGATTTCACAATGCGATAAAGAGTTGACAGATTTAATGCATATGATAGAAGGATCACATGTGAATTTAATTTCTTATATTCGATATTATAGGAAAATTAGAAAAAATAGATGCCTTAGAAGAGAATGCAAAACAAATGTTGAATTAATCGATCAAATTAGAAATTCTTTAAATTTTACATTTAAAGAAATAAATACAATGAAAGGGAGTTTGTATAATGCGTATTGTCCAATCTATAACTATAGAACAGATTGGATTGTTGATCAAAATCGTTTAGCTAATACGCTTACAACACATTGCCAGTAAAGGAGAAAATCATATGAGTAATAAATTTGAAAAACATGGTGGATTTGAAGATGTAAATATAAAAACATCTCAAACTCCGGTCAAAAGCAAACAGGCTTATTATGTATCAGTCTATTATAGCTTTTCACAGGAAAGTCCATTATATATGTTTGAGTCAGAAGAAGCAGCAGTTAAATTCATTAGAGAACAGTATAATGAAGAGTGGCAAATAACAATGAAAGAAAGAGAAGAGCATAATATTCCGGTTGAAGCAGATGAATTATTACGACAGATTTCAGATGATGGCCATTTCGCTAGAATTGAACAGGTTGATTATAATAATCCATGGTTTATGGAATGGAATGTTACAACTGTATGGAATGAACCAAAAACAGAAGGTGATCCTAAAACAAATGGGATTGCTTCAAAAGATAAAGGAGAACAAAATGGGAGAATTTAATGAAGCACAGGTGGCTGCAATCAAACATAAGAAAGGACCTATGTTGGTGTTGGCTGGTGCAGGGTCAGGAAAAACTACAGTATTAACATATCGTATTAAAAACCTGATCATGAACAGAGAAGTTAATCCAAAGAACATTTTAGTGCTTACATTCACGAAGGCAGCAGCAAAGGAAATGGAAGAACGTTTCCATGGTATGATGCCTAAAAGAAATCAAGTTACATTCGGAACATTTCATAGTGTTTTTCTAAGAATTTTAGTAAAACATGGAGGCTATTCTTACAAAAATATTGTTTCGCCAAGAGTGCAGACAGATATTATTCAAAGAGCAGCTACAGAACTTGATCATTATTTAGGTTCTGGTTTCCAGGAGTGTATGGATAAGACCAAGGAAATTATTTTGAATATCGAATTGATCAAAAATCATCGAATTAAAGATGTAAAAGAGATTTCGGAAAAAGAGTTAGAATTGAAAAACATGTCTGCAGATACAGCATGGCAATTTTATCAGTATTATCAGAATTATATGCAGCAAAAGCATATGATTGATTTTACTGATATGTTACTTCTTACTTATAATCTCTTTAAAGAGAAATCGGATGTTCTGGATTATTACAGGGATTTATATCGGTATATTATGGTTGACGAATATCAGGATACTAATCCAATCCAAAATGATATTATCATGTTACTGGCAGAACCAAGGAATAATTTGTTCTGTGTAGGGGATGATGATCAGTCAATTTATGGATTCAGAGGTGCAGAACCAAGTATCATGTTACAGTTTCCAAAAGAATTTGAACATGCAAAGGTTATTCAGCTGCCATTAAATTATCGATGTAAAGAAAATATTGTTCAAGCTTCAAATCGTCTAATATCTTTTAATAAGAATCGTTATAATAAGAGGATTTTAGCAGCTAGAACAGAAAATCCAACAGATGCAGATGTTATCTTTCATGCGTATGATAAGTACAGCGAAGAATGTAATTATGTAAAGAATGTATTGTTAGGTAATGATAAACAGGCTGCAATGATTGGGAATGTACCTTATGGAGATACAGCGTGTTTATTCCGAACCAATCGTTCTGTTGAAAAATTTGCCGGAAAGCTGATTGATAGTGAGATTCCTTTTTATTCCTTAGAGCCTTTACGCAATATGTTAGATCATTTTGTTGCAAAACAGATTATGGCATATTTTGAGGTCGCAATGGGTAATGAGAAAAATCTTTACGAGATTGTGAATCGGCCAGTGCGATATGTAGAGAAGAGGTATGTAAAGCCTAGTACAACTTTAGCACAATTGAAAAGTATATATGCAAATGCGGATAGTGATAAGAGCTATGTATATGAAAATTTGCTGAAACTGGAAGAAGATCTGCATATTTTAAAAGAGTTAGGTACTCCTAGCAAGATGATTCAATATATTTTTTCAGAGGAAGGAATTAATTATAAAAAGCATTTGAATAATTGTTCTAAGATTATGCATATGACCGAAGAAGATATTGATGATTTAAAGGAAACAACAAATCAGCTTTACATTTTCTTCCGAAAATATGATACGATGGATAATTTAAAGAAAGGAATTGAGCAGTACACCAGAATGATTCAGGATGCATATAAGAATCAGGATCGAGTTGGCAAAGTTGCTTTAACTACAATTCATTCAAGTAAAGGGTTAGAATATCAGCGGGTTATCATTTTTGATGTCAATGAAGAAAATCTTCCATATCGGAAGGTTGATGAAAAAACTGATATTGAAGAAGAACGAAGATTGATGTATGTGGCGATCACTAGAGCAAAAGATCAGGTTATTATTTTATATAATAACAAAAATGCATCTCAGTTTGTTTCCCAGTCTCAATTAGCAAAAGCTGATTTTAAAGTAGGAGATATGATCTTACACAAAGCCTTTGGAAAAGGAAGAATTGTAAATACTGATAGTAAATATATTCAGATTGAATTTCCTGAAAAGAACAGAACTATGAAATTTAATTTTGAATATGCTATCACAAAAAATATTATTAAAAAACTTTAGTTTTTTCAGCTGTCACATTGAATTGTGGCAGCTTTTTTTATTCATAAACATGTTTGGTATAATTGAATTATGACAAGAATGAGCGAAAATATATAATATAAAAATGAGATGATAATGCTACTCATATGGTAGTATTTATGTTATAATATATAGAGTGGATTATGAGATAGTTTTATAATCCTATCAAAATTCATAAAATTAGGAATGAACTCAGGAAACCTTCGGGTCCTGGGTCTTTTTTTATGTCAAAATAGAAGGAGGAAGGTCATGAAGAAATACATTGCAATATGCGAGAAAAGTAGTATTATGGAAAATCTTGCAGAAGCATTACCAGAAAAGCTCGTAAAAAGAGGGCGTAATTATTACGGCGAACACTATCAGATTCATGCTCTAAGTGGACACATTTTTGAATTATTTAATATGGAAGATTATCCAGAGTATCCATCAAAGAAAAAAGGATGGGATCTTGATGCATTACCATTTTTTCCAAAGACTTTTCGATACAAATTGATGCAAAAAACTACCGGAGGGACGAGTGCGAAAAAAATATTTGATGATATCGTAAAAGGAATTGAATGGGCAGATGCCGTGATCCATGTAGGAGATAGTGATGATGAAGGACAGGTACTGGTAGATAACGTGCTGCATTATGCTAAATGTACTAAGCCAGTATATCGTTTAATCCAAGATTCCAATACTGTTGACGAGTTTAAAGAAGCATTGCAGAAAATGAAACCAAATAATTCTCCGGAATATAAAGCAATGGCATTGGAGGGAAGGTTCCGTGCTTTTTATGACTGGCTCTACGGGATCAACGCTTCCAGATATGCATCATTGAAATTCGGAACAACTGGAAAAGATTGTTTTCATGTAGGACGAGTAATCACAGCTATTGTATTTGAGATATTTAAAAGAGATTATGAGATACAAAATTTTGTTCCGCAGCCATATTTCCAAAATGTGAGTAAGGAAGGACTTACATTAACATCTAAGACAACATTTAAAACAGAAGAAGAAGCATCAAAAGTTGCGGATCAATATAATCGGGCAGGAGCTAAAGTAATAGCTATGAATCGAAGAAAAACAGTAATCCAGGCACCTAAATTATTCAGCCAGAATACATTACAGGGATGGATGGGAAAGTATTATAAGATGTCACCGTCTGATACGTTAAAAACAGTACAATCATTGTATGAAAATGGATATGCCAGTTATCCAAGAACAGAGTCGGAATATCTGAAAAGTGAAGAAAAAAATAAAATAAAAAAAATCATACAGTCACTTCAAGGCAGTGGTGTAGATCTTGCATTTAAAGATAGTAATAAGATCTTTAATGATAAAAAGGTCATTGCTCATAGTGCATTGGTGCCAACAGGTAAGATTCCAGATATGAATAAGCTAAATCAAAAAGAACAGATTGTCTATAAAGAAATCGTAGATCGTTTCCACGAAGTGTTTTTCTCGGAAGAATGTATGGTGCATCGTACAACACTCGATATCCAATGTTTGAATGAAAAATTCAGAATACAAGGAGATATTTATATCAGTAAAGGATGGAAACAGGTAAAAAATCTTAGAACAAATGATCGTGAGATACCTGATTTTCAAAAAGGTGATAATATTCCGATAAACTTTCAGCCGGAGAAGAAGATGACAACACCACCAAAACATTATACAACAGATACATTGGTAAAATTTATGGATAATCCATTTGCGAAAGACGAAGAGATCGAAGATGAAGATACAATGTATGCAAATATACGAAAGGGTGCAACAATCGGAAAAACATCAACGCGAGCAGAAATTATTAATAAAGCTCAAAAATCAGGATATATCTCATTAAAGAAAGATATTTATCGGATTGAACAAAAAGGAATCTTCTATATTAATTCTCTATTTAAACTAGGAATTGATTTGAGTAAGGAAAGCACTGTTAAAATGGGCGTATTACAAAGAGAAGTTGGGACAGGCCAGATTTCAATTAAGAAGGCATTACAGCTTATTTATGAAGATGTAAATCATATGTTTGAAAAACGAGATCAGAATTTCTTACCTGTCATTTGTAGATGTCCGATTTGCAGAGGAAGAGTTTTGGAATCTGTATCAGGGTTTCAGTGTGAGAATAATGATTTGATCATGATGAAAGATCATCCATATTTTGCAGCTGTCAAGAAAAAAGTTGATCGAAATATGGTAGCAGAACTTTTCACGCAGGGAAGTGTGGATTTGTTAAATTGTAAATCCAAAAAAGGTAAAAGCTTCAATGTGAAAGTCATGTTGGAAGAAGCAGAGGATGGAAGTATTGTAACTAATCATGGTTATGTAAGAATCACAACAGAATTTTTAAAGGAAGGTATTATTCGATGAAGAAAAAAATTGTATTATTTTTATGTGTTATGGGTATTATGACAGTTTTAACAGGGTGTTCTAGTGGAAGTAAAGAAATTTATACACCTCAAAATATACAGGAAAAGAAAGCAAAAAAAGTGTCTGATAAATTTGTGAAAAAGGTCCAAAAAGAGGACTACAAAGATATTAAGTCATATATTTATATTCCAGATAGCACATTTATTAAAGATGATGATGTATCTTGGTATATTGAAAGAAGTAATCTTGAGGATATCGTAGGAATGTCAAAGAAGCAGATTGTGTTAACCAATATGGAAAAAGACAATACGGTAATTGATGATTCAGATAATAATAATGCAACTACAAGAAAACTAACGTATACAACAGAAGATTCCGAAGATTATGAAATTATACTTGTTCAGGATAGGAATAATGATTGGAAAATCTATATGCCAGATATCTATGTATCAAATTATAAGTATAAAGCAGAAAAAAGTCTTACGACGTACATTAATGGAATCGAAGTTACAAGTGATTACATAGAGAAGAGTAATGGTGTAGTGGATGATAATTATACAACGTATGATATTCCTTTTGTACCGAATAGAGAATTTACAATCACATCATCAGATGGATTTGAAGAAAATGTGACAAGTAATGACAGTGATGTGCAAATTGATAAAAATAAAAAATAAATGCAAAATTGTAGAGAGTGTGTTAAATATGCAAAATACACAAATGGAATAAAGATAACAAAACATCAACAAAACATCATCGATACTAAGATGATGTTTTGTTAGAAAGGGGAAAGAAGATGCAAATAAGCCAAAAAATCGGGCAATATGAAGTTTTAAAGACATATGGAAAAGATGCAGCCATCGTAACAGATACAATGTTTGAAACAACAGACAGTTATATTATGACGGTATCTGAACAATTAGATTTGTTGGGGATTAAAAATTATGATCTTATTGGATTCCCAAGTCTGATTAATCAATTTCAGTGGGAAGATAAAGCATGTTTTATATATAAAGAATTTGAAGGAGCACGATTAGATACAATACCATATGATATTGATTTTGCGGTAAATGCAATTAAAAATTTATGTCTGTCTATTTATCAGGTGTGGACATTATCAAATGGATATTTTTATCCAGAAATTGATATGAATCAATTATATTTTACGAAAGATCAAAATCTGGTATTTAAAAATGCGTATAACTTTTCAATGTATAAAAAATGTGATGAGGGTTTTATTACAAAACAATTATCCTATGTGTTGTATCAATTAGTAACAGGAAGAAAGCAATTAGATGATATTCGCAGTATTGATCCATCATTTTCTTATATCTTAAACTCTACAATACTTAAATGTGCAAAAGGAGAGACGGTATTAGGTATTAAAGCATTTGCAACAACGTTGCAGCAATATAAAGAAACTGATCTGATAGTATATCAACAGGATCGAAGTTTGCGGCCGCCACGCAGGAAGAAAAATACATTAACACGTTTTATGCCAAATCCAGAACAATTGGAATTTTATAAGATAAAACAGGATATAAATCGTGAAAATATGGAGAATACTGCCGAGATACTATCAAAACCTATTGTTTCAGAGGAAAACAGACAAAAGCTAGAAATAAATGATTCCAAACAGAAGCAGGGAAAAGAAGAAACTCTGGAAAATCATATAACAGAACATGAAGAAGAAATGCTGCTGCCGGAAGAAGAGTTACTGGCGATTAAAACAAAAAAAACATTAGCAACAGATGAAGTAGAAGGAAAAAAGAAAAGAAATCTTCAAGAGGAATCATTAACAAAGGTTGCATCAAAGCAACAAAAAGAAGCGGAAGATAAAAAAGATCTGAAAATAGAAAAATCAGAAAGGCAGCGTATTTCATCTAAGAAGCCGAAAGAGAAGATTAACAGTCAAAAGAGTATTAAAAGTTTAGAATCTGAAAAAAAAGAGCAAAATATAAAACCAAAATCTAAAACTGAATCACAATCAGGTAAAATGGAGAAAATAGGAAAGGAGAAAGATCATAATAAAAAGATAATTCCACAAGACGAACTCAAAGAAAAGGAGACTCATCCAAAGTCTCATATTCCAAAACTAAGATCACAAAAATCTAAAGTTCTCAATAAGCAGGAAGAAAAAAGAATTCAAAATATATCTTCAGCAGGTAAAGGATCATGGAATAATATAAAACTTCCAAAGACGAATAATGACAAAACAGAAAAAAAGGAAGTAAAAGTTCTTAATGATAAAGAATCTTTGAATTTAAAACAAAATAAGGAAAATGATTCTAAAAAAGAGAACAGTTCTAATAAAAAAGAAATAGAAAAACATAATAAGATTCTGAATCATCAAAAAATAAATAACCAGAAGGAAAATCATGAAAATCTAAGACAAAAAACTAATACAATACAGGAAACGGAAATTGTTAAAGAACCGAATCATGATGAAAAGTTATCAGATATTCCAGCATCTATTATTGCAGAAGAAAATGGGGAAGATATAAAAAATGCTTCTGTTTCTAACAATGAGATAATTCTTGAAAATAAAAAGGAAATGCCAATAGAATCATCCTCGATAAAAAAAGTAATTCAGGAGAAAGAAAATATAATCTATGAAAGTGAAATAAAAGATTTTGTAGAACAGAATTCTTCTATACCAGATATTAAGAAAGAAGCTACTATACCAATTAAGACGGAATACAAGGTAAAAAAAGAAAGAAAATTTATAATGCCTAAAATCAATATTCCAATGAGTGTACGTATTGCGATCATTAGCTCTGTACTTTTAGTTATAGGAGTCGGGGGATTCTTCATACATAATATTCATCAAAAAAATAAATATAATGATATTATAGAGGTTGTAGATCGCAGCACAAACCAAAAAGAAAAAATCAAGATGTTGCATCAGGCAATTGATATATTACCAAAAGAATCAAAAGCATACGAAAAATTGCTAGATGTATATTTAGAGGACGCGGTATTTAGTTCTAAAGAAGAAAGTGCTTATCTTAAAACGATTCATCAGAATTGGGACAAGGTAAAAAAAGGAGATGGCTATGGAAACTTGTCTTATGAAATTGGAAAGGCATATTGGTATTACTATGAATATGATGATATGAATAATGAAGAAATCACAAGAATGAAAAGTGCTGTTCAATGGTTTGAAGATTCTTTGAAATACAAAAGCACAGCAAAGCATCATAGAATTGCCAAAATTTATTGTGAGATTGGAAAATTTAATCAAGAGATCACATTAAATGTAAAGGAAGGAACAGATAAAGGAGTTTATAAGAAATATTATAATAACCTTAAGGATCTATTAGAAATAGGAAATTCAAACACTGTTGCATCCTTAGAATTATACAAGTTAACGGTAAATTCTATTGATACTTACCGAGAGCGATTTATTGATGATGGTATTAATGAGGAAGAGATCAATCAAACAAAGCAGGATGTTTTATATAAAGTCAATGAAACTTCTGTGGTAACTGAAAAAGAAAAGGAATTGAAAAATACAATATTATATAGCAGCAAGCAATAATCCACGGTTGTTTGTAGTTATCAGTTGTTATTTAACATAATTTATGATATTATATTATTGTATTTTTATTAGATTCCCGACGGTATTAGGATACTTGGGACTTTTTATAGAATAACGATTAAAATAGAACATTATCAACCCAAAGGGCGTAAATTTAGCAGATATTTTATATCTGCTTATTTTTATGTCCTTTTTTATTTTGAGAAAGGAGAAAATCAACGTACACAGTACAAAAGCAACTATCAATATGCTATAATTAGGAGAAAGAAACTATGATTTACGAAGGAATTCTTCCTAAACATGATTATGTATTTGGAAAAATCATGGAAGACAAAGAAACCTGTAAACGATTTATAGAACAGACATTGGATATCAAAATTCGTGATTTGGTTTATTTGGAAAAACAAAAGACCTTAGATCCAGCTATTGATGTCAAAGGTATTCGATTGGACGTTTATGTAGAAGATGATCAGAATACTGTATATAATATTGAAATACAGTCAGCAAATCGAGGATCATTACCAAAACGCAGTCGATATTATCAAAGTGTTATGGATGTAGAATCCCTAAATCGAGGAAGTGTCTATCAGGAATTACAGAAAAGTTTTGTGATTTTTGTTTGTTCTTTCGATCCATTTGGAAAAAAATATATGAAATACACTTTTGATAATCGTTGTCAGGAAGTATCTAATTTATCATTTGAAGACGGAACAACTAAAATTTTTCTTAATACAAAAGGGAAGATTTATAACGTATCCAAGGAATTGCAAGATGCTCTGAGATATTTGGAAAAGCCGATTATTAAAGAAGACAGCTTACAATTAAGTAAGATGATCGAAGCTCAATTTCGAAAAGCAATGTCTGATCAGAAATGGAGGCAAGATGTGAAAGCAATGGAAATTCGATATCAAGAACTTCTACAAGAGGGTCGTATAGAAGGGCGTGCAGAAGGACGTAACGATAGAGAGATGGAGATTGTTTTAGGTATGATTGAAGAGGGTGCTTCCGATGAGATGATTCTAAAATACTTGAAAATCTCAAAAGAAAGACTCGAACAGATCAAAAAAAATCAAAAAGTACACGTATAAAAACATATTAAATAAAGAAAAGATATAGGCAAAAAACAGACAGAAAAATTACTGTCTGTTTTTTTATTGCCTTTATGAAAGGAGAAAAAATCAAATGACAAAACAGGTTGTGGCAAAACGTAGCTTATCCGAAGGAACAGTACAATTAGAAGAATGTATATGGGATAACGGATCTGTAACATATGATGTGTGTTTGATCTATACATCTTCACAGGCGACAAGTAAGAACTTTCATAGCATAGAAACTATTGAAGAAGCTTGTCGCATATATAATGAATACTCTGAGGAGTTATGTGAAGTATATAAGAACAAATACCGAAAAACACAACGAAAAGAAGGAAAACTTATTATTCAGGTGCAATAACTGAATGTTTATGCATTGTATTATAAAGGAAGGAAGAGAAAAAATGAGAGACTTAAACATAATCACAGTGTCAGGAACTGTAAATCGTGAACCAGCTTATAAAGAGAATAAAGAAAATCCAAACAGAACGATTTTATATTATAGTATTGAAATTTATACAGGAAGAGATTATTATCCGGACAAAGAAAAGAAGCAGTTAGTTCATGAAAAAATCTATCTTAATTGTGTCAATTATGGGAAAACGGCAATGGAATTGGTTAATAAGGTTAAAAAAGGATCTTATGTGCAAGTTTCAGGAGAGCTTAGACCAAATAATTATGACAGAGAAGATGGAAAAGTGTATGGGCTTCAAATCATGGCCAATACATGTATTCCAATGAATCAGCTAAATCAGCAGAACAATAATCAAAATACACAGAAACAAAATCAGAATAATTCAAGCAAAAGACAGCAGAGGCAGTCTAACCATGCAAATCCTCAGAATCAGGAATCAAGAAACTCTAATAGAGGACAGCATTCTGAGATGCAAGGGCAGAACACAACTGAAACAAGTACAAGTGTACCGCCTAAAAAAAGAGCTACAATGCCAATGGCACAAGAAGTAAATCAGCAGCAATCAGCAGGGAATTCATCCAATAGAACATCAAATTCAAATCAGCAGAATTCACAATCTAATACTGGCAAAAATGCTTCAACTCAAAGAAGTAATAATTCTGGAAGAAAAAATTCTGAAAGATCAAATCAACAGCCAAGTAGTAGTAATAATGAGTTTGCTGGTCTTGCACCGGAAGAAAATCCATTTAATATGGCAGCGGTGAAGGATGATGAGTTTCATAACCCTTACGGAGATGGAAATTTACCAGATCCAAATGACTTTATGCAAAATGGAGATAATTAATTATATATATTAAGGAGAATGAGTAATGAAAGAACAAACAATGAAAGAAACAACACTAAAGGTTAAAAATCAAACAACAACATTACAAAAAGCAATTATTTTGGGTGATATTGGTCCTATGTCAAGATTTAGTACAAGTTAAAATGAGGTTTTCCTCATCTTAAC
>OLSB01001934.1_pt1 | contig 18403 bp, 13 predicted proteins | sample 1672071 | NCBI WGS metagenome assembly OLSB01 (sample SAMEA3136642, study PRJEB25190) | human gut metagenome | biome: human gut; feature: human-associated habitat; material: faeces | place: Austria | collected 2013 | reverse complement strand
ATTACAAGCAAGTGATAAAGTAAAAACACAAATGATATGGGGAATACAGTGGGATATAGCATGTGATTTTATAGCAAATAAAGGAGAACAAAAGAATATAGCAAACTCAAGCTCATGGGGTAATTATGCAGATTCAACAGCTCCAGCCAATACTGGAAATTATGTGAAGGGTAATCGAAAAAATACGGGTTCAAATGAAGCTTGGAAAGCAAACAATATCTATGATCTAGCTGGAAACTGTTGGGAATGGACTCAAGAGGCGAACAACTCCGACGTCCGAGCTGGTAGGGGTGGCTATTGCAGCGGCAATGGCTCTAGTTATCCAGCTTCAGACCGCAACTTTTACGGCAATCCGGCCTACAGCGGCAACGACAGCGTACGGTTCTCGTCCCACTTTAATAATAAAGTAGCACTGAATGCTAGAGCGTGAGCACCAGTGTGAAGAAAAACTATCAAGTAGACATAATAAAAGCTAAAAGAAGGCAAAAGCCCAACTAATAGCGAATGAAATACGCTATAGTTGGAAAAACTAAATTCTATTTACCGACTAAAAGCTATTTTACAAAATTAAAACAGAAAATAATTAAAATCTCTTGCATTTTATATACAAAATGTGATATTATATTAACATAAGATTAAATGCTATGAAAAAGAGGAGTAAATTTACACTATCTATAAAAGAGAAAAGAAGTTATTAGCTGAAAGCTTCTTATAGAAAAGAAAATTGAAGGTAGCTTTGGAGCAGGTATATTGAATAATAGTAGATATATTCGTTTAGTTTACGTTATAAAACTTAAGAGATATATGTTTAAAAACCATATAATTAAGGTGGTACCGTGAGAATATTCTCGCCCTTACATTTTTGTAAGGGCGTTTTTGTTTTATATAAGAGCAATTTAAAAATTAACTATTAACATATTTTATTATAAAACAAGATATAGTAGAATTTGAAAATTATAACCACTAGAAAATAAAAATTAGGAGGTAAAGCTTATGTGTAAACATGAATTAGAAGGGAAGTTCAATCCACAAGAATTTGAAGATTCAATTTATAAAAATTGGGAAAAGAAAGGATATTTTAAGCCAAGTAACGATAAAAGTAAAAAACCATATACAATAGTTATTCCACCACCAAATATAACAGGAAAATTGCACATGGGACATGCATTAGATGAAACATTACAAGACATTTTAATTAGATATAAAAGAATGTCTGGATATAATGCACTATGGGTTCCTGGTTCAGACCATGCCTCAATTGCAACAGAAGCAAAAATAGTAGCAGCTTTAAAGAAAGAAGGAATTTCTAAAGAAGATTTAGGAAGAGAGGGCTTTTTAAAAAGAGCATGGGAATGGAAAAAAGAATATGGTGGAGCAATTACAAATCAAATAAGAAAATTGGGAAGTTCTTGCGACTGGGATAGAGAAAGATTTACAATGGACGAAGGACTAACAAAAGCAGTACAAACAGTTTTTGTAAATCTATACAATAAAGGTCTAATTTACAAAGGAGAAAGAATGATAAACTGGTGTCCTTATTGTAATACTTCTATATCTGATGCAGAGGTTGAATACGAGCAAGAGGCAACTCATTTATGGTATATAAAATATCCAATAAAGGGAGAAAAGGGAAGGTTTGTAACAGTAGCAACAACAAGACCTGAAACAATGCTTGGAGATACTGGTGTTGCTGTTAATCCAAATGATGAAAGATACAAAGACTTGGTTGGCAAAACAGTAATACTTCCAATTATGAATAAAGAAATTCCAGTAATTGCAGATGAATTTGTTGAAACAGAATTTGGAACAGGATGCGTTAAATTAACACCAGCTCATGATATAAATGACTATGAGGCAGGAATTCATCATAATCTAGAAATTGTACAAGTATTTGACGAAAATGGAATAATGAATGATTTAGTTCCAGAATTTGCAGGATTGGATATATATGAAGCAAGAAAACAAGTTGTTGAAAAACTTCAAGAACTTGGAGCTCTAGATAAAATAGAAGATTACACACATGCTGTTGGAAAATGCTATAGATGTCATAATACAATAGAACCAATGATTTCAAAACAATGGTTTGTTAAAATGGAGCCTCTTGCAAAACCAGCAATAGAAGCAGTAAAAAATAAAGAAACAGAATTTGTTCCACAAAGATTTGAAAAAACATATTTCCATTGGCTAGAAAACATCAAAGATTGGTGTATCTCTAGACAATTATGGTGGGGACATAGAATTCCTGCATACTATTGTGATGATTGTGGAGAAATAATTGTTTCAATGGATAAACCAGAAAGATGTACAAAATGTGGAAGTACTCATTTAACACAAGATCCAGATACATTAGATACATGGTTTAGTTCAGCTTTATGGCCATTCTCAACACTTGGTTGGCCAGAAGAAACAGAGGATATGAAATACTTTTATCCAACTTCAACATTAGTAACAGGATATGATATTATATTCTTCTGGGTAGTAAGAATGATGTTTTCTGCAATCGAACATACAGGCCAAGTACCATTTAAACATGTATTAATACATGGAATTGTTAGAGATGCACAAGGAAGAAAAATGTCAAAGAGTTTAGGAAACGGAATTGATCCAATAGATATAATAAATCAATATGGAACAGATGCCTTAAGACTATCTTTGATAATGGGAATTACACCAGGAAATGATATAAGATACATGCCAGAAAAGTTAGAAGCAAGTTCAAATTTTGCAAATAAATTATGGAATGCAGCTAAATTTGTACTTATGAATATTGAAGAAGAAAACATGCAACCTACAGAAATTGATGTATCTAAACTTGAATATGAAGATAAATGGATTTTGTCAAAGCTAAACACACTAATAAGAGAAACGACAACAAATTTAGATAACTTTGACATGGGAGTATATGCTCAAAAGATATATGATTTTACATGGAATGAATTTTGCGACTGGTATATAGAAATAGTAAAAAGTCGTTTGTATAACAAAGAAGAATCAGGTAAAGAATCAAGGATAGTAGCCCAAAAAGTTCTAAACAGAGTTTTATGTGATATCTTAAAATTATTACATCCAGTAATGCCATTTATAACAGAGAAAATATATAAAGAACTATATAATGAAGATGAAAGCATAATGATTTCCAACTGGCCAACTGCAAAAAAAGAATATGATTTTGAAGTAGAAGAAGACCATATAGAAGAAATTAAAAAGCTAATTGTTCAAATAAGAAATATTAGAACAAATATGAATATTCATCCTTCTAAAAAATCAGAATTAATATTTGTAACAGAAGATAAGGAATATCTAAAATTATTAGAATCTTCTAAAACTTGGATAGAAAAACTAGGATTTTCTAACAATATTAGGATAGAAAAAGATGAAAAGAATCTTCCAAAACGTGCAATGTCAGCTATTGCAAATGATATATCTGTATATATGCCTTTTGAAGAATTGATTGATATTGAAGAAGAAAGAGAAAAATTAAAACAAGAAATTTCTAAATTACAATCAGAAGTAGAAAGAGGAACAAAGATGCTTTCAAATCCTGGATTTGTAAATAAGGCACCAGCAGAAAAAGTTGAGGAAGAAAAAGAAAAATTGCAGAAGTATAAGGATATGCTTGAAGATACAAAAGCAAGATTAGCACAATTATAAAAACAGTATATAAAATGAAAAACTATATAACATGGATTACAGTATTATATTAAAAAAATATTGTTAATTGTAAAATATTGCATAAAAGAAGGTACTTATAAAATAAGCACCTTCTTAATATTATAAAATTTATTTTAAATTATAATTGCAAGCTCGAAGAAGTCTGTTCATTATTGCAAGTCCCAAACCTTCAGAAGAAACTCCTTGTATTATGATTAAATCAACATTTTCCTTATCAGCTTTTCTTAAATCTGTAAATATATTTTTAGAAACATCTTCTAAACTTGCTCCCATATTAAATATTGGTAAATCCTTATATTCATCTTTAAAATATTTTACATTATCAGACATGCACATTAATAATACTTTTTTAGATTCTGATAAACTAGTTTCAATAATTGACTTAATTTTATTTTGAAGAACTATGTTGTCTTTATCATAAACAAGTACACATTCTGTATTTGGAGCATAATGCTTATATTTCATTCCAGGAGACATAACCTTAACATCTTTTTCAAGTTTTCCTAGAATATGTTTATCTATAATAACATCTCCAGCAACTTCTTTTAGTTCTTCTGCTGTAATCTTACCAGGTCTTAAAATGTGTGGGATGCCGTTTATAACTCTTACTACAGTGGATTCTACTCCAATATTACATTCTCCACCATCTATAATATAGTCTACTTTATCAGAAAGTTCTTGATATATATCTTGAATATTTGTGCCACTTGGTCTTCCAGATATATTAGCACTAGGAGCTGCTATAGGGGTGGCTGCATATTTTATTAAATTTTTAGCAATCTCATTGCTAGGCATTCTAACGCCAACAGTATCAAGTCCTCCAGACGTTGCTAAAGGAACTAAATCTGTTTTATTAAGAATTATAGTAAAAGGTCCTGGCCAAAAAGCGTTCATAAGCTTAAATTCCATATCAGAAATGTCTTTTGCTATTTTTCCAAGCATTCCAATATCTGATATATGTAGAATTAAAGGGTTATCAGACTTTCTACCTTTTGCTAAATATATTTTTTTTACCGCTTCTTCATCAAGCCCATTAGCTCCTAAACCATAAACAGTTTCTGTAGGGAATAACACTAATCCACCATTAGCAATAACCTTTCCAGCAGTTTCTAATTTAGAATAATCTGCAATATTCTTTATATTTGTTAGATCCAAATAATTAGTATCATCTATTACTTTATTCATTAAAAAAATTCATATAATTAATTTTATAGAAATATTAATCTATTTAATTAATCCCTTTCTTTTATATTTTACATCTCATTATTCTAAAATGCTTATATATTATAATACAAATTTACATAATTTTCAATATATTTCTTATAATTGAATATAAATAAGGCTTATACTCGTTTAAAGGTAATGGCTCTGAATATAATATAGAATTAAACCCAGTAGAGCTTACTAATTCTATTATAGTAAAAAGAGTAACTTTAGGATTTTTTAAATTAATATTATTTTCATTTAATTTGTTAACAAACTTTTCATATAAAGTTTCAGGATTATTTTCGATATTTGAAAGATTAGATAAATTAGAAATAGTATTATTAAATAATCCAAATGACAAATTTTTAGATATTAATTTAAGCAAAATCTTATTTTTATTCAATTCATCCAATATATAATTAATAATAAATATAATTTGATCTTCAAAATTTTGAATATAACTATTATTTAGAGCAGCAAGAGCATCAGAGAATAACTTGCTAGAACAATTGGCTATTACTTTATCTCTAATATCATATTTATCTTTAAAATATAAATAAAACGTTCCCTTTCCGACACCAGCTTCATCAGCAATATCTTGTATAGAAGTATTATTAACTCCTTTTTTAGTAAATAAATCTAAAGCTGTTGAAAGTAATTTTGATTCTTTTTCTTTTTTATCCATAATAAACCTCTTTTTATACTAATATTTTACATTATAACACAAAAACTGACAAGTAGTCAAATTACCGTGAATAGAAACACACATTTTAATCTAAAAACTATATATTAGCAAACGTAATTTAGTAAAATTTTAATACGGTACTAATGCTACAGTACTATTATATAGCAAGCAAAAATATATTTCAATAAAATATATTCTATTTTTTCATTTTATTTTAAAAAAAGTATTGACTAATAGTCATAAAAGTTATAAAATATAAAAAGTGACTGATAGTCATAATGGTAAAATATAACAGGAGGAAATAAAAAATGATAACTATTAACAAATTTGGACATTGGGTTTGCAAATATAGAAAAGTAATATTAATAATAGCACTTATATTATTAATACCATCTATATTAGGCATAAAAGCAACAAAAATAAATTACGACATTTTAAGTTATTTACCAGATAATATAGAGACAATAAAAGGCCAAAATATAATGTCGGAAGACTTTAATTTAGGAGCATTTTCTGTATTACTAGTAGATAATACAATGCCAACAAAAGACATTATAAAAATGGAAGACAAGATTAAACAAATTGATTGCGTAGACAAAGTAGTTGGCGCAGCAGACGTTATTGGAACAACCATACCAATGGAAATGTTACCAGAGAATATACAAGAAGCATTTAATAAAGAAGGAACAACACTTATACTTGTAACATTTACCAGTGGAATGGGAGATGAAGACACAATAAATGCAATAACAGAAATGAGAAATATAGCAAGTACACAATGCAAAATTAGTGGAATATCTGCAACTGCTACTGATATAAAAGAATTATTAGATTCAGAAATGACTTTATATGTATTGATTGCAGTTGTATTATGTATAATAGTTTTGCAAATATCACTAGATTCATACATTGTTCCATTTGTATTATTAATAGGAATAGGAATGGCTGTTTTGTACAATATGGGATCAAATGTTATATTTGGAAGCATTTCATATCTTACAAAAGCAGTAGCAAGTGTATTGCAATTAGGTGTAACAATGGACTTCTCTATTTTCTTATATCATAGCTATCAAAAAGAGAAAGAAACAAGTAAAGACATATATGAAGCAATGGCAAAAGCTATAAATTCTACTCTAGTATCTGTGCTTGGAAGTTCTTTTACTACAATAGCTGGATTTTTAGCATTATGTACAATGCAATTAAAGATAGGAACAGATATAGGTCTAGTAATGGCAAAAGGTGTTTTAATTGGATTAATTTGTGTTGTAACAATATTGCCATCAATAATGTTAGTATTTGATAAATTAATACAAAAAGGTAGCCACAAAGAAATATTACCTCAATTTAAACACTTACAGAACTTTATAATAAAACACTATAAAGCAATAATTATAGTATTTGTTGTTTTAGCAATACCAGCTATATACGGAAATAGCAAAGTTAATGTTTATTACAATCTAAATAAATCATTACCAAATTCACTATTAAGTGTTCAAGCTAATGATGAATTATCAGATAAATTTAATATGGTATCTACTCAAATAGTGTTATTAGACAAAGATATGCCAGACGGAAAAGTCAATGATATGCTAGAAGAGATAGATAAATTAGATGGTGTAGAATGGTCTATTTCTAAGAGCAAAATAACAAATGGATTAATTCCGGATTCTATGATACCAGAAGATGTAAAATCAGTATTTACAAGTGATAAATACCAAGTAGTAATGATAAATTCAAGTTATGAAAATGCAACTGATGAATCAAATGCGTTAATTAATAAAATAAATGATATAGTTAAAAAATATGATCCAACAGCAATGCTTGCTGGTGAAGGACCTTTAATGAAAGATTTAGTTGAAATAGCAGATATAGACTTTAACAGTGTAAATGTAACATCAATAATAGTTATATTTATAATAATGATATTTGTATTTAAATCACCAACAATACCAGTAATACTAATATCAGTAATAGAGTTCGCAATATTTATTAATATGTCTTGTGCATATTATACAAATCAAACTTTACCATTTGTCGCATCAATAATAATTGGAACAATTCAATTAGGAGCAACAGTAGATTATGCAATTCTAATAACAAATAAATATTTAGATGCGAGAGTATCTGGAAAGAACAAAATAAAATCAATATCATTTGCTCTAGACAATTCTGTAAAATCTATAATAGTTAGTGCTTTGTGCTTCTTTGCAGCAACATTTGGTGTTTCTGTAGTCTCTGACATAGATTTAGTTGGTGCAATATGTACATTAATTTCAAGAGGAGCGTTAATAAGTATGGCAGCGGTAATTCTAACATTACCATCATTCTTATTAGTATTTGATAAAATAATCTGTAAAACTACTAAAAAAACAAGACATGCAGATATTAAATTTTAGGAGGAATATGAATTATGAAAAATAAAAAAATAATGTCAAAAGTTATTGCATCATCTTTAATATTAGCTTTAGGTGCAATAAGCTCATCAGAAGTTTTTGCTTATACAAAAGATGAAACTGTTTACAGTAAAATGGATGCTACAGGAAACTCTTATGAAACTATAGTAAATGAACATCTAAAAAATACAGAAAATGCAGAATCTTTAAATGATATGTCTTTGCTAAAAGATATAAAAAATGTTAATGGAGATGAAGAGTTTAAACAAAATAATAATTCTTTAGAATGGAAAGCTTCTGGAAATGATATATATTATCAAGGAAATACAGATAGAGAATTGCCTATAGGATGTAACATTAAATACGAATTAAACGGAGAAGAAATATTAGCTAAAGATTTAGTTGGAAAAAGCGGAAATGTTAAAATAACTATAGAGTATACAAACAAAGAAGCAAGAACAGTATCTATTAATGGAAAAACAGAAACTATGTATGTACCATTTGTTATAATGACATCAACTATGTTTGATAACACAAAGGCTAGCAACATAGTAGTTACAAATGGTAAAACAGTAGACAATGGAAAAAAGACAATGGTTGTAGCAATGGCATGTCCTGGTTTAGTAAAAAGTTTAGGAATTAGCCAAAACGATTTACCTGATTTAGATAAAATAGAAATCTCATTTGAAGCAAAAGAATTTGAAATGGAAAGCATTATGTCTTATGCTACTCCTAAAGTATTTGATGATTTAGATATATCAAATCTAGATAAATTAAATGATATTTATGGAAAAGTAAATGAGTTACAATCAGCTTCTACACAACTTGTAAATGGAGCAAACGACTTAAGCCAAGGAGTTAATGAAGTAAGTGACGGATTAAGTAAATTAAAATATGGAGTAACAAATGGTAAAGCACAAGCAACATCAGAACTTCAAAAGAGTGCTAAAGCATTATCAGACGGAATAGATCAAATAATTGCCGGAAAACAACAAGAAAATCAAGCTATAGAGAGTTATATAATTGATGGTGCGAATAAAAAACTTGCAACTGGTTTAAAAAATGGATTAATAAATGGAAATGAAGAACAAGCAGGAATACCTGCAGCAGTAGAAGCACAATTAACTGCTTTAATGACAAATAAAATAAATAATATGGTTGAAAGTGGAGCAATAACTGAAGAGCAAGCTACAGTACTATCAAAAAATTTAGCATTAACAGACCAAGAAAAAGCTGCAATGGCTGGTAAATTATCTACTGGTATTAGTACAGCTATAGATACAGCTATAGACCAAACAACAGTAGCTCAAAAAGCAGGATTAAAAAATATAAATGACAATGGAGTAGAAGCAGGGTTAAACCAATTAAAAGAACAAGCAGGAACAAATTTCTCTGCAGGTATAAATAAAATTGCTTCAGGATTTGATAGCATTACTAATGGTACAGATGCTTTATTAGATGGAGCAAATAAATTAGAAGAAGGATCAAAACAATTATCTTCAGGAATGCAAGAATTTGACCAAAACGGAATAGAAAAAATAGTTTCTTATATAAACGGAGATTTAAAAGATGTTCAAGAAAGAGTAGAAAAACTACAAGATTTAGCAAATGACTATAACAACTTTGCTGGACTAGAAAATACAGAAAAAGGAAATGTTAAATTTATATTTATAATAGATAGTTTAAAAGAAAAAGACGATAACGAAACTAAAAATCTACCAGTAAGTACACAAGGAAGTTCAAAAGAAGAACAAAACTCTGATAAAGAAGAAACAAGTTCAGATTTATAGAACAAATAAAAATATAAAATGCACTTCAAATGTTATAAAAAATCTAACATTTGAGGTGTATTTTATTAGAATAAATTTTAAAAATTATTTTAATTTACGGTTGATTAATCTTAAAAAAAGTAGTAAGATATAAAAAGCATATAGGTTTATAGGTAGCCAGGTAAAAACCTAAATATATATTACAAGGATGTATAAAATGAAATATTCAGAACAAGAAAATCAAAATGATCTAGTAAGAATTAAAGTAATAGGAGTTGGTGGAGCCGGAAATAATGCTGTAAATAGAATGATAGAAGAAGGAATACGTAATGTTCAATTTATAGCAATGAATACAGAAGAACAAGCTTTAGGACAATCAAAAGCAAGTATTCAAATGCACATTGGAAAAGATACAACAAAAGGTTTGGGAGCTGGATCAAATCCAATACTTGGTGAGATGGCTGCAAGAGAAGATGAAGAAAATATTAAAAAAGTATTAAATGGAACAGACATGGTATTTGTTACTGCAGGAATGGGCGGAGGAACAGGTACAGGAGCTGCACCAGTAATATGCGAAATAGCAAAATCTATGGGAATATTAACAGTTGGAATTGTAACAAAACCATTTGTTTTTGAAGGTAAAAAGCGTAAGGATAATGCAGAAAATGGAATTGCTAGAATGAAGAAGAATGTTGATGCCTTAATAGTTGTTGAAAACAACAACTTACTAAAAGCTGTACCAAAGGGAACAACAATGGTAGAAGCGTTTAGTGAAGCTGATGGAGTATTAAAGAAGGGTGTTCAAGGTATAACAGATTTAATAACAATACCAGGATTTATCAATATAGATTTTGCAGATATAAAAACAATTATGAAAGACAGTGGAATTGCCCACATGGGAATTGGCGTCGCAGAAGGAGAACAAAGAGCTTTAGATGCAGCAATTGATGCAATGGATAGTCCGCTTCTAGAAACTTCAGTAAAAGGTGCAAAAGGTTTAATTGTTAATGTTACTGGTGGAATGGACTTAGGATTAAGTGAAGTAAGCACAGCAGTGGGATACATAAAAGAATTTTTAGATCCAGATGCAAATATCATATTTGGAACAATAGTTGATGAAAGAATACATGATGCCGTAATGGTAACTGTTATAGCTACAGGAATAGAAGAAAATGCAGAAGAAAGAGTAATAAAATATAATATATAAAATAAAGCTAAAATAAAAAATAGTGTTATTGTAAATTAATTTACAGCAGCACTATTTTTTTATGCAATAATATTTTTGTCAATTCTTATGTAAATTGAATACTATATACAAGATAAGCTTATGCATAAGGAGGAGTTTTAATTGAATATAATCACTACTTGGCAAATAATAATAGGAATATTAGTTCCATTTCTAGGTACATCTTTAGGAGCGGCATTAGTGTTTTTATTAAAAAAAGAAATTAAGCCAATTGTACAAAAAATATTATTAGGTTTTGCTTCTGGAGTAATGATAGCAGCATCAGTATGGTCGCTATTGATTCCAGCAATTGAAATGGCAGAACAGCAAAATAAAATAGCTTGGATTCCAGCATCAGTAGGTTTCATTTTAGGAACAGTAATATTAATTGTAGTAAATAATGTAGCAGAAAGACTTGAAAATAAAATAAAAATAGAAAGAATGTTTAATAGAAAAAAATTAGGAACACCAGAAAAAGAAGTTTCAAAAGAAAAATTAAAAAGTACTTCTATGCTTGTGCTAGCAGTAACACTTCATAATATACCAGAAGGTATGGCGGTAGGAGTTGCTTTTGCGGGACTTTTGACTTGTAGTATAGGTGTTACAGTAGCAGGGGCTTTTGCACTTGCAATTGGAATTGCAATACAAAATATACCAGAGGGAGCAATAATATCAATGCCATTACATAGCTCTGGAAAAGGGAAATTTAAATCTTTTGTAGGAGGAGTATTGTCTGGAGTAGTAGAACCCATAGGAGCAATAATTACTATAATGCTTACTCAAATAGTAGTTCCAATACTGCCATACTTACTATCTTTTGCAGCAGGAGCCATGATTTATGTTGTTGTAGCAGAATTAATTCCGGAATCACAATCAGATAAAAGAACTAATAGTGTTACAATAGCTGTAGCCATTGGATTTGTTATAATGATGCTTTTAGATGTCGCATTAGGATAAAATGAAAAATAGTTATTTTAATTTAAACTGTTGACAATATTTTGCAACGGTTTAATTTTTTGTAAAGTTAATAAAAAATAATTATATATTACTGAAAAATCTGCGTAATATATAGATTTTACAATACTTAATGTGCTATAATAAAAATGTTAAAATAAAAAGAGGAAATTAGTATGATACATATAAAATTAGAAAATATAAAAATTAGAGAAGATATTGATAATAATGAAGTTATTAAAAGAACTTGTAATGAATTTAAAATACCTTATAAATTAATAACAGATTACAAGATTTTAAAAAAATCTATTGATAGTAGAAATAAAAAAGATATATTTTATAATTATTCTATACTAATAACTTTATTAGAAGATAAAATTAATATAAATAAATTAAAAAACAATAAAAAGATAAGTATTGTGAAAAAAATAGAAGAGCCGAATTTAATAGATGAAAGTAAACTAACTAGAAATTTTACAAATAGACCTATTATAATTGGAGCAGGTCCTGCTGGATTATTTTGTGCTTTAACTTTAATAAGTAATGGAGTAAAGCCAATTATTATAGAACAGGGAAGTAGAATAGAAGATAGACAAAAAGAGGTTAGAAATTTTTTAGAAAAAGGCATTTTAAATCCTTTGTCCAATGTTCAATTCGGAGAAGGTGGTGCAGGGACTTTTTCTGATGGAAAATTAACAACTAATCTAAACAGTCCATATTGTAGAACTGTAATTAATCAATTTATTAGATTTGGAGCTCCAGAACAGATAGCTTATATTAATAAACCACATATAGGAACAGACAATTTAATTAAAATAATATTAAATATTAGAAATTATATAATAGAACAGGGCGGAGAATTCTTGTTTAATACAAAAGCTATAGATTTTGATATTAAGAAAAATAAGGTTTGTTCTATAATTTGTAGTAGAGGAAATGAAAAGATTGAGATAAAAACCAATATAGTAGTATTAGCAATAGGACATAGTTCTAGGGATATGTTTGAAACATTATATAATAAAAATATTAATATAGAAAAAAAGAATTTCTCTGTTGGAGTTCGTATAGAACATAAGCAAGAAATGATAAATAAATCTCAATATGGAGAATACACAAAATTAAATTTGCCACCAGCAGAATATAAATTAGCTTACCATGGAAAAGAACGTTCATGTTATACTTTTTGCATGTGTCCAGGAGGAAACGTAATTGCATCTTCTAGTGAAAGAAACACAATTGTGACAAATGGAATGAGTTATTTTTCAAGAAGTGGGGAGAATGCAAATAGTGCTTTATTGGTAAATGTAACGCCAGAAGATTTTAAGGGAAAATCTCCATTAGAAGGAATGTATTTTCAAAAAAGATTAGAGGAAGCGGCTTTTAATTTAGGCGGAAAAAATTATTATGCTCCAATACAAAGAGTAGAAGACTTTATTAATAATAGACCATCTACGTTTATAGGAGATGTTAAACCAACATATAAACCAGGAGTTAAGCTTTCAAATTTACGAGAAATATTGCCTCAATTTGTTAACAAAACATTAGCAGAAGGAATTATATACTTTGATAAAAAAATAGCTGGATTTGCCAATTCTGACGCGATTCTAGTGGGAGTTGAAACAAGGAGTTCATCTCCTATAACAATAAAAAGAAATGAGAAGCTAATATCAAACATAGATGGAATATATCCTTGTGGAGAAGGTGCAGGTTATGCAGGAGGTATAATGTCTGCTGCAATTGATGGAATAAAAATAGCTAAGTCAATTTTAGAAAGTTAAATAAAAAAACAATAAAAAGGAGTGAAAAATGGCAACATTTCCTATATATCAAATATATGTAGAATTGGAAGGTTATTCTCCCAAAATGTGGAGAAGATTTCAAATAATGAGTGATGTTACAATTGCAAAACTAGGTTATACTATAATGTGTTTATATGAGGTACGAAAATATTATTCTTATGAATTCAGAATAGATGAATTAGAAAATTTTAAGAAAAAACATCCAGAGTACATATCTAATCCAGAACTATTAGAAGGACTGAATAAAAAATTTAAAAAAGTAAGATATGGAATAACTAGAAAAAATAACCAGTATACATATAACAAAAAAGATGGTTATGGAGAACTTTTAGATGCAACAGCTGAAAAATTAATGAATGTAATAAAACAGCCAAATGAAGAATTAATTTTTAGATATGATCCAGAGATAAATTGGACTTTTAAGGTTGTTATAGAGAAAATATTTACAGATAAAAATTTGTTTTCAAAAGATCTACCAAAGGTTCTAGCTGGAAAAGGCTATGGAATAATAGAAGATTTAAACCGGGGTAAAAGGGCTTAAAACCGCTAGGGATAAATTAAAAAAACGTGCATGGATAAATTATCTTAATTATGAGAACTATAAAACATATGATCAAGTAAAGTCACATTTAGGTGCCAATAAAAGAAAGTTAAAAATAAGATTTTATTTTGATGAATTTGATGTAGAAGATATGAATTATAGAGTACGAAAATTACAAAGAGTATACAAAGAAAGATATGAAAAAGATTTTAGACCAACGATGAGACAAATAAAAGTTATAAAAAGACACTATGTTGTATACAGAAAAAGTAATTCAACTATTGACAAAAAGAAAAAATCCTAGTATAATTTTATAGTACGACAATAAAAATATGTAATAAATATATATACATAAGCAAAATACAAGGGAGGGAATAAAAAATGGCACAACCAAAAAGAAGATGGTCAAAAGCAAGAACAGGATTAAGAAGATCAACATGGAAATTAGAAAATAAAAATTTAGTTGAGTGTCCACATTGCCATGAAAAAATGATGCAACATAGAGTTTGCCCAAGTTGTGGTTATTATGATGGAAAAAAAGTATTATCAGTAGAAACAGCTGAAAAATAATAAATAACGAGATTTTTGTAACAATACTATTAAGTATTGTTATTTTTTTTGCCAAATGATATAATTTCATTATTAATTTTTACGAAGGAAATAATATGAAAAAATTTTTAGAAGATGTAAAAGAAGATAAAATAATACATTATATTTTAATAGCTTTAGCAGCCATTATTGCTGGAATACCACTAATAAATTTGCGAATCTATGGCACAGATGATGGATTTATACATATTTTAAGAATAATAGGAGTAGATAATATTTTAAAAATTGGAGAATTTCCACCTTTGATTTATTCAAAATATATTAGAGGATTCGGATATGCAATAAATTTATTCTATCCACCTATAGTAACTTATGTACCTTTATTTTTCAGAATATTTAATATAGATTACATTAATTGCCTAAAGATATATAGTTTTATTACAATACTTATATCTGGTATGACAATGTATCAATTAGTAAAAGAAATTACGGCGAAAAGGCCAATTGCTCTATTTGCAGCAATTGTTTATATTTTTATTCCATATAGATTAGAAACAATTTATAATAGATTTGCTATTGGAGAATTTTCTGCATATATGTTCTTACCACTACTCTTTTTAGGACTTTACAACTTGTTCAAAAAGGATGGAATGAAACATTACTATATTGCAATTTCTGCTATAGGATTAATATTATGCCATCAGATTACCACAGAATATGCGGCAATATTTTCTTTAATATATGTTTTATTAAATATAAAACAATTAAAAAATAAAGAAATTGTCAAAAAATTAATGATTAATATAATATTTATATTAGGAATAACAGCATTTTTTACAATACCAATAATAGAACATAAAATAGCTACAGATTATGGCATTTTATCTCCTAAAATAATGCTTTCTGAAGGAAAGAATGTAGCTAATACTACAATAGATTTTAAATTATTATTTACTGGAGTTGATGAAAATACTAACATAGAATTTTCTTTAGGAATAACATTAATTATATTAATTATTATTGGAATTTTTACATATAAAAAGACAGATGAAAATTATAAACAAGAATACTTGTTGTTTGTACTAATAGCAATAATATCTTTATTTATGACAACAAAATTTTTCCCATGGGGAATAATGCCATCAGTATTATCAACTTTACAATTTGCATGGAGAATGCTTGCATTTTTTGAATTTGCAATTTCAATAATTGTTGCAATCAATTTATACACGTTTATAAACATTGTTTCAAAAGATAAAAATTACTTAAATAATATATTAACAAGTATTACAATAATAATTTTAATGTTAACAATGTCAAAAATAAACTATAATTATAAATATGACCAGCAGAAGGCTGTAGATGATAAAACTTATGAAGAAAATATTATTAATTCAAAAACAATTTCTCACGCTAGTATAAATAGAGAATATTTACCATGTAAGGCTTTGAAATTACAGAAAAACTACTTAATAAATAGAGAGGATAGAATTTATATTTTGCAAGGAAATGCAGAGGTTAAAGAAGAAAATAAAGATGGATTAAATTTAAATGCTCAAATAAAAAATATAGATAAAGACACCGTTTTAGAATTACCATACATCTATTATTTAGGATATAAAGTAAGCATAGAATATAATAACCAAACAAAAGAGCTAAAAAACTTTGAATCTGATAACGGATTTGTAGCAGTAAAAATATCAGAAGATATTTCCGATGCTAAAATAACTGTAAAATATACAGGAACAATAATAGAAAAGAACTCTTATGTAATATCTATAATATTTCTGATGGGATTTATTATATATATAATTTATTTTAAAAATAGAGAGGAAAACACAAAAGGTGAAAAGTAAAATTTTAGATAAAATTAAACAAATTAAATATTTGGACTATTTATTGATAACTGTTGTAACAATAATTATATGTATTCCACTATTTAATAAAAACTTAAATATATATAGGGATGACGGAATACAGCATATTTGTAGACTTATTGGAACAGAACAGACAATAAAAGAAAAACAATTTTTACCAATGATAATGTCTAATTTTTGCAATAACTTTGGGTATTCGTGGAATATATTTTATAGCCCATTAACTGCTTATGCGCCATTAATATTTAGAATATTTAGTTTTTCTTATACAAACTGTTTGAAAATATTTATCTTTATAGTAAATTTATTATCTGGTTTTGCTATGTATAAGTTCATGTTTAAAGTTACAAAAAATAAAAACATATCAACTTTTGCAGCAATTTTATATGTTATTGCACCATACAGATTAACGGATATATATTTAAGAACAGCAATAGCCGAACTTACGTCTTTTGTATTTGTGCCAATAATATTTAATGGGTTATACACAATTATAAATAAAGAAGAAAAATCATATTTGCTTTCATGGGGAATATTAGGATTAATATTAACACATACAATAATTACATTATATACAGCTATACTATGCCTTATATATTTATTAATATTTATAAAAAAACTAAAAAATAAAAAAGTAATAATAAATTTATTAATTAACTTACTATTTGGATTAATAACTAGTAGCTTTTATTGGGTAGGACTATTACAACACTATTTTGCAACAAGTTATGAAGTATTTGTTCCTGGAAGAATGGAAAGAGAAGAAGTTCTGAAATATTATAAAATAGATTTTTATCAGCTATTTTTTACAAGAAAAGAACAAATCATGATTTATGCTATAGGATTAGTTTCTGTAATAGGGCTTGTATTAACACCTGTAGCATATAAAAAAATATCAAAAGATTATAAGAAACTTTATACTACATTTTTAATATTTGGACTAATTTTAACTTTTATGACATTAACAATATTTCCTTTTGAAAAGTTACCTAAAATACTAACAATGATACAATTTACATTTAGATTATTTGAGTTTACTTCATTCTTTTTTGCTTTTGTAGTTGCTATAAATTATGAAACTATAATTAAAGACTTTAAATTAAAAGATATACTAATATTATCTACAATAGCCATGTTATTGCTAATACCATATTTAAATAAATTAGATTATGATTTGAGATATTCAGAAGACAAATTAATTAATGGAGTTAGAGTAACTAAAAATACAGGTAGAGTTCATGCGGGCATGGCTAGTATGGAATACTTACCAAGCAAAGCGTTTAATAATCTAGATTATTTAATAAATAGGGAAAATTCAATAATTGTTTTAAATAATGAAAATGTTAAAATTAATGAATACACAAAAAATAGAACAAATATTGAATGTACTGTATCAAATATAGATAAAAAAACGTCTATAGAACTTCCTTATATATATTATTTAGGATATAGAATATATGTAAATGGAAAAGAAATATCATATACAGAATCTGAAAAAGGATTTATACAAGTAAGCATAGAAACTTCTATGTGCGAAAATAAAACTGCCAAAATAAGAGTTAGATATTTAGGAACAAATGAAATGATTATTGCCTTGATGTTTTCAATTATTGCTATTATTATATTAATAATTATTCAAAATCAAACGATTAAGAAACTGATAATAAAACATTAAAAAATATAGGTTTACAATAGATATGACACACTAAATATATAAAATAAAAAAATTGAAG
>OLSB01001924.1_pt1 | contig 18471 bp, 14 predicted proteins | sample 1672071 | NCBI WGS metagenome assembly OLSB01 (sample SAMEA3136642, study PRJEB25190) | human gut metagenome | biome: human gut; feature: human-associated habitat; material: faeces | place: Austria | collected 2013 | reverse complement strand
TAGTTTTTCCTGAACCTAAGTCGCCAGAAAGAACTATAACATCTTTTTTATTTAATTTACTTGCAAATTTCTTTGCAAAACTTAAAGTGTCATTTTCAGATTTTGAATTAAATATATAATTTACCATTAAAAGCCCTCCTTAGAATAGTAATATTATAATATAAAAAATAAAAAAAATCAATGAAATATAGGTTTAAAATAGATATGTCACAAGAAGATTGAAAATAAAATATTGAAAAGAGAGCACAAAAATGATATTGTTTAAATGACCAAAAATAAACATATCGGAGGTGCTCTCTTATGGGTAATAATATCACAGATAGATTAAAATATAAAGAGTCAGTAGTAAAATTTTCAAAAAAATATGGAGTAGCAAAGGCAGCATATAAATTTGGAGAATGCAAAAGAACAATATATAGATGGAAAAATAGATATGATGGAACATTAGAAAGTTTAAAGGATAAATCAAGGCGACCACATTCGCATCCGAATCAGCATACAGAGGAAGAAATAAAGTTAATAAAAAATTATAAAAGGAACAATAAAGATACAGGATTAGTAGTATTATGGATAAAATTGCGCAAAGCAGGATATACAAGAACAATACAAGGATTATATCATGCAATGCAAAGAATAGGAATATACGAAAAGACACCAAGTAAAAAGAAAGAAAACGAGCCAAATGAATGGGTATCAGGAGAATATCCAGGAGAAAAAATACAAGTAGATGTAAAATATGTGCCCAAGAGATGTATGAGTAAAGAATTACAAGAAAGAGGCGAAAAATTTTATCAATATACAGCAATAGATGAGTATTCAAGATTAAGATATACATGGTTTACAAATGCACATGATACATATGCATCAAGTGAATTTGCAAAAAGGTTAGTAAAATATTTTCCATTTAAAGTAAAGACAATACAAACAGATAATGGATTTGAATTTACAAATAGATTAAGTTGGCAAGCATTTTTGAAAGATAAAAAAACAATGTTTGAAAACACATTAGAAGAATTAGGATTAGAATATAAAGTAATAAAGCCACATACACCAAAACAAAATGGAAGAGTAGAAAGAAGTCATAGAAAAGATCAAGAAAGATTTTATTATAAAAGAGTATTTTATAGTTTAGAAGATTTAAGAAATCAAGGAAAAGACTGGAGATAATTTTCCTATGAGACCACTAGGATGGTTGAGTCCCAGGGACTTCATAAAAAAATATAAAAGTCAAGAAGAATCGTTATTTGCAATATAGGTGCTCAAAGTATTTATTTTAAATAATTTGTGACAAATGATTGACTAACCTACAATTGAATGGAAGGTTACTTTTGATACCATATTGAACAAAAACTTATTTAATGATAAAATACAAATATAAAGGAGCTAAAACTATGAATAATAATAAAATTGATTTAATACTGTTTATTCTATTTATTTTAATATCTTTATTGACAGCATTTGCTGGAAAAGTAGTAGCTATGTACTTTGAGGTAAAAGCAATTTATGGAATTTTAATAGGATTTTTCATTTCAACAGGTATTATAGATATGTTACCAATTAGTGGTACACAAATTAAAGATTAATTAAAGACTTTTGGATTAGTAATGGTAGTTTTAATAGTACCTACTTTGGGATTATCAATTATATTTGCACCATTCATTGGAATTAGTATATTTTTAATAGTAGTTGCAATAAAAGGATTTTGTGCAATGCCAACATTTTTACTAAATTTTTTTTCATCAACAATTAAAGAAAATAGTAAAAATAAAAAACAAAAGACCAAGATTAGAGACATCTTACAATTTAGTAGTTTAATATATAATTTATACAATGCTAAAATAAGATTAGATTTTAGCAAAAATATGATAATTAAAGGGTGAAAATTATGAGTAGTATTAAGTTAATAAATGCATCTTGTGCAGAGCAAAATGTAGATGCTATAGTAAATGCAGCTAATAGAAACTTGTTATCTGGTGGTGGTATATGTGGAGTAATATATGAAAAGGCAGGATATGTAGAATTAAATGCAGCTTGTAAAAAATATAGAACACCATTAGAAGATGGAGATGCTGTAATTACATCTGCATTTAATATAAAAAATGCTAAATATATAATTCATACAGTAGGTCCAAACTTTGGATATACTCCAAATGCTTTTGATAAATTATTTAAGGCATATTATAACTCTTTAATAGTTTTGATGAATAATGAACTGCACTCTATCTCTTTTCCATTAATAAGTGCAGGGATATTTGGAGGTAGTCTAAATAATCCACCAGCAGAATCAACAAAGCAATGTTTAAAAGCATATAATAAATTTATTAAAGAATATAAGGAATATAATATAGAGGTACTTTTGTGTGCATATTCTGAAAAAGAAATGATAGAAGCAGAGAAAGTATTTAAAATATATGAATAAATAATATTAGAATGGAGATGAATTCAATGTCAAATATAAAGATGAACTTATTTGAACATTATAGTCAAGAAGGGTGCTTACCAATAGAAAACAATATTTCAAGAATTTTAGCAAGAATACTAAATGAAAATGTTTATATTTTTAATAGTATTATAAATAAGATAAATGAAAAATCTAATACATCATTAGGAACAGTTGAAACTAAATACAATGTGGATTTTCAAAGAACTGTTAAAGATATTAATGTTGATTGCTACAATAAAGTTGTTGGAGTTGCATTAACTGCTATAGAATTACAAGAAGAATGCTCAAATGAGGAAGTAAATGAGAATTTAATAACAGATATAATAATAGAAAATTTTAATGATACATTGATTATTATAGAAGTAAAAAGAACAAATGAAAACTGTATGTATCAATTAGATAAGCAAATAAAATCAATAATAGATGGTAAAGGTATAGAATATGAAAAAGTTTCAATGAAATGGGAAGATATTGTTGAGATTTTAGGAAATTATATAAAGTGTTCTAAACAAAAAGATATAGTTGTAGAAGATTATTATGAATATTTAAAACATTATTATAAGCAATGGTTTCCAGTTACATCTTTTTCTGAATGTGATAATCAAGAGTTCATAAATAATAGAGTTGACAGACTATTGCAAAATATACAAAATGTTTCAAATAGAGTTTTAGAACAAGAAGGTAAAAGATTAAAAGTAAATAATTGGGGTTGGACTAATCAATTAGAAATAGATACAGAGAATATGGAATATTTAAAAATTAAAATGTGGCCAGGTGATTCTGGACAGCAATTCTATAAATTAATGCCTAAAACAAGTCTAAAGTTTGTAACAAAATCAATAACTAATTTAAAAATAGTAATAAACAATATTGAAATAAATGCTTCTGTAAATGTTCAACCATATTTAAAAGTATCTAATGCCTTTGCTGGATGGATTGCATCAGGTAATTTAGATATGCAATATTATAAGGAAAAAGCAGATTATGAAAATATTTTTAACAGCCTACATGGAAGATGGTTCAGAAATGATGATGAACATGACTTTATAAGAGATAAAAGAAGTTTTATACAAGAAATAAGTTCACTTAAATTATTAAATAAAGATTACTTTATGGAAAGAATACAATATATACTAAATAATACAAATAGGAAACAAATTTCAGTATCATTAGGATTCTATGTAGAAGTTAATATTCCACTTGAAAAATTAAAAGAAGTAGATAGTAATTTTAGTTCAAAAAATGATGTAGATGAATTAGCAAAACCTTTATATGAATTAATAATGCAATGCAAAAACATTATAGAACAATGAAAGGAATAATAATTATGGAGAATAATGATGAAATAAAAGATAAAAAGAATTTTGCTCAAACAACTTTTGAAAATATGAAGAAATTTACTAAAGATAAAGCAATACCATCAATAAAGAAGACAGCTGAAAATACTAAAAATACAGTAACAAATGTTTCAAGTAAAGCAATAGAAAAAATAAAGGCAACTGTAACAGAAGAACAAATGGCAGAAATATTAAATACATTATATATAAAGTCTGTTAATGGAATACCAAAAGTAAGTTTACCAGTAGATGATTTAGTTGCAGATTATATTAAAAAGAATTCTAGTGTTGAAGAAGCTGCTAAATCTCTAATAAATAATTCAACTATAAAGTGTGGTACATCAGGATTTCTTACAGGTTTTGGTGGATTTGCAACAATGATAGCAACTTTACCAGCAAATATAACAAGTGTAATGTATGTTCAATTAAGAATGTGCTGTGCAATAGCTAAAATGGCTGGATATGATATACATTCAGACCAAGTTCAAACCTTAATTTATGCATGTTTAACAGGTTCAGCAATGAGTGATATACTGAAACAAGCAGGAATAAAATTTGGACAAAAGTTTGGAACTGCAATGGTAAAGAAAATACCTGGAAAAACTATAACTGCTATTAACCAAAAAGTTGGATTTAGATTTGTAACAAAATTTGGAGAAACAGGAATTGTGAATTTAGGTAAAGTAGTACCTGTTTTAGGAGCATTTATTGGTGGTGGAGTTGATGTAGCAAGTACAAGAATAATTGGATATAATGCTTATAAAATATTTATGAAAGGTGAGTTACCAACAAAAGAAGAAATAGAAAAGGAAATCCCTATTGAAGTAGAAGCTATTGAGGTAACTGATATTGATACAGAAACATTAAATGATGCAATAAATAATAATGTAAAACCTGAAGATATTGAAGAATAATATTCATAGTTTAAAGAAGAAATCAACTACATATTTTAAATTAAGAGAATAGATACAGCAATGTCTATTCTCTTTTTATATGTAAAATATTATTAGATGGAGGATGTATATGGAAAATAAACTACTAACTGAAATTACAGATTTTAAAAATGATGTTAAAGAAAATGGAATGGTTATAAACACATACTTAAGCAAAAGAAAAGAGCTTATACAGAAAATAGAATCAGCAAATACAAAAAGTATAGAGTTTTTTAGGGTATTATATTTCTATGATTTAATTTCAAAAGAGCAATATCTTGATTATAAGATGAGAATTGACAATGCAAGAAAATTATATAAGCAAGAATTATCATTTTACTAAAATACAAAAATAAGCTCTAAAAATAGGACTTATAATTTATTTATTAACTTTTTCTTTTAATGCTTTTCCAGCTTTAAAAGCAGGAACTGTTGATGCTTCTATTTTTATTTCAGCACCTGTTTGAGGATTCCTTCCTGTTCTTTCTGCTCTATCCCTTGTTTCAAAAGTACCAAATCCAACTAATTGAACTTTATCTTTTTCTGCTAGTGCGTTTGAAACTTGATTTACAAAAGAATTTAAAACTTTTTCTACATCCTTTTGTGATAATTGTGTTTCATCTGACATTGCTTTTACTAATTCTGCTTTATTCATTGTTACAACTCCTCTCTTATCAATTTTATATATAATGTAGCAAATTAACTGCCTAAAGTCAAGCAAAATGGCTTAATTTGAGGTTATATTTTATCTGCAATACTTGTTTTCTAAATATTCTGCTTGTTCTTCAGTTAATCTATCATTTATAACTGCTAATTTTAGTAATCTTACAATACTATGCCATTTCATAGATTTGCATTTTCCTTGTGAAGTTACTTCTATGTATTCTATTATTTCTTCAAATATATAATGAGGTACATTAAAATCTTCATTTTATACTAGATTTTCTAGAGCATTTCTAGAACAAGCCTGAAAAGCCTTGATATGACTAAATTGTAAGCCTACTAGATTTTCTAGAAAATTTTAAGTTCTATTTTTGTGTTCTATAAAATTTTTCTAGAACAACATTTTAGGATGAATAAGGTAGATAAGAAACTCCAGGCAACAAAAAAACATTATATCAAAACCTTGAAATAATGCCTTTTTAGTTCTTTAAATACCTTATTCAATACTGTTTGAGTATTTTTAAAGTATTGTACTGTATGGTCGAGGTGACAGGGATCGAACCTGCGACCTCATGGTCCCAAACCACGCGCGCTACCAACTGCGCTACACCTCGATATAAGTTTTAAATAAAACTACTTATATACTATAACATATATTTATCAACATTGCAATATTTTTATAAAAATTTTTTAAAATCAGTGCAAAAAAATATACTATTATTTAATTTTTTTATTTTATATATATTATATTACAGTCTTAAAAGGTTGCCCATTTTTCAATGCTATTTTAATAAACTTTTTACAATTTTTTACATATTTAGGTTCTAAACTTGATTTTTTCTGAATATAATGGTATAATGAATAGTACAAATTTTTAAGGAGGCATATACCAATGACAACTACGACTATGACAACTGCAGAAAATAAGGCCAATAAGGGTAATCAAAGCAAGAAAACTTTTATACTGGAATGTCCATTGAAAGAGACTTCCCTTTGTGAGAATCCTAATTGTAACGGGATCGAAAGATCTTGTGACAAAGCAATGAATCATAGTTCCAAATGACCTTTAAGCCTCAAGACGCGACGAATAATTTCTTCGCGTCTTATTTTATTTTTCAGCTAATTTTATAGAAACCTCATTCTCTTTTTTATTCCTTATATATTTAATTTTTACAGTATCCCCTACTTCTTTTTCATAAATATGCGTTCTAAGAGTTGCCATTTTATTCAATTTTATTCCATCTATCTCTAATAAGATATCTCCTATTTTCAAATTTGCTTTTTCTGCTGGCGAATTTTTAACAACTGAAGCCACATAGATTCCATTATCTAGAATCATATTTTTCCCTAACTCTTCATTTATATATGGAACAATATCTTTATCATATGCAAATACGCCTAATGTGGCTGCATTAAAACTTCCTTTTTGACTTAATTTATTTATAACAGGTTTTATATTATTTATTGGAATTGCAAAACCTATCCCTTCAGCAGTTGTAATTTTAACAGAATTAACACCTATTACATTTCCCTTTTTATCTATTAACGGTCCTCCACTATTTCCAGGATTTATTGTTGCATCTGTTTGTATCAAATTCTCCATATAATATGACTTTTCATTTTCTTCAATTTTTATGGTTCTATCTAATCCGCTAACAATCCCAGATGTGACAGTTCTTTGGAATTCATATCCTATAGGATTACCTATAGCATATACCGTTTCTGCTATATTTATCTCATCAGAATCAGCTAAACTTAAATAACTAGCACCTGTAATTTTTATCTTTATTATACTTAAATCCAAATCCTCATCAGCCCAAACAACATCTGCTTTAAATATTCTTCCGTCTTCTAGAGTTACATAACAAGTACTATTTTTCTCTCCTGATACATGTTGATTTGTAACAATATATCCATCTTCAGAAACAATAAATCCTGTACCTAACCCAAGACTATCAGTTCCTTTTTCTAAAAAAATTGTACTTCCCTTGTTTTTTATTTTCGAAATTCCAACTACAGAATTATTTACTCTTTTTATTGTTTCTGAAATATTTTCTTCTCCATTATTTGCAACAGTTGATACAGTTTTTTCTGCTTCATAGTCACTCTCGTATTTTTTATCTGTACTTATTGATATGTAAACACAATATACCAAAACTATAAAAGATACAATCAATATAATTATTGCTATTGTCTCTAACACTTTTATTAATTTACCATCTTTTTTCATATTATCAGCTCCTTTTTAAGTAGTATTTCCTTAAATTAACATTTTAAACATTTTTAATATTTTTATTAAAACAGTTATTATTTCGTTAAATTTGATGCATATAAATCGTTTAGTATTTTTTAAATTTTCGCTTTAGCGAATTTTTTGAAAACTTTTTATTTTCTATTGAAAAAATTGTATGGTAATGGTAAAATGTGGTAGTAAATAATTAATTTTTATTTAATAGTATATTAAGGTGATATTATGAACGAAAAACTATATGATTTAACAAATCCACAAAAAAATATTTGGAATACAGAACAATACTTTAGTGGTACTTCTATTAATAATGTTGGAAGTATTGCTCTTATAAATGAGCCTATTAATTTTAATAAATTATCAAAGTCTATTTCTAATGTATTAGCAACTCACGATAATTTCCGTTTAAGACTTGTTCAAGATGGTAATTCTATTAAACAAGTATTTGATAATACTATTAACTATGTTCCTGAAATTGTTGATGTCCACGATTTAGATGAAATATATTCAATCGGAAATGCTTTGTGTAGAAAAGCTCTTTCTATTGAAAATAATAAATTTTTTACTGTTAAGATATTTAGATTACCTAATAACTATGGAGCTGTTATAGCTGTTATGCATCATCTTATAGCAGATTCTTGGTGTCTTGGGTTATTCTTTAAAGAATTTATTGGAGAATATAAAAATTTAATTAAAAACGAAGAAAATATTGGTACAGCATATTCTTATATAGATTTTATAAATGATGAGCAAAACTATCTTAACAGTAACTCATTTATAAAAGATAAAGAATATTGGTCTAATATATTTAGTACTGTGCCTGAAACAGCTACTATTCCTAGTGTCTCTAAAAATTACTCTCAAGCAACATCTTGCGCAGCAAATAGACAAATATTTAAAATTCCAAATTCATTATTAGCTTCTATAAATGAATATTGCAAGAAAAATAAAATTTCTGCATATAATTTTTTGATGGCTATTTATTCAATTTATATTGGTCGTGTTTCAAATTCTAACGATTTAGTTATTGGCACTCCAATTTTAAATAGACTTAATTTTTCTAGCAAGCGTACTAATGGTATGTTTGTTAATACTATTCCTTTTCGTATTAACATTGATACAAATTCTACCTTTGATGAATTTTCAAAGATTATTGCCCAAAATTCAATGGCAATGTTAAGACATCAAAGATATCCTTATCAAAATATATTGGAAGATTTAAGAGAAAAGGATTCAAGTATCCCTAATTTGTATAATGTTGTTTTATCTTACCAAATTACAAGCACTATAGATGACGAAATAAAAACAGATTGCTCTTGGATTTTTAATGGCAATTGTGCTGACGATCTTCAAATCCATGTGGTTGATTATAACGATACCGGTTTAACCATTCTTTATGATTATAAATCTGATAGATATAGTGATGAAGAAATTACTTGTGTACATAATAGAGCTATCTATATGATGAAACAAGTTTTAAATAATAGTGCTATTTTACTTTCAGATATTGATATAGTTACAGAAGCAGAGAAGCATAAATTATTATATGAATTTAATAATACTACAGTTGACTATCCAAAAAATAAAACTATAGTCGACTTATTTGAGGAGCAAGTAGAAAAAACTCCAAATAACACAGCTGTAATATTTGGAAACGAAAAACTAACATATAAAGAATTAAATGAAAAAGCAAATCAACTTGCTAGATATTTATTAAATAATGGTGTTCAAAAGCACGATATAGTAGCTCTTAGAGTAGATAAGTCTTTTGAAATGATAATTGGAATTTTAGCTATTATAAAAGCCGGATGCACTTATTTACCAATAAACATGTCTTATCCACAAGAAAGAGTTAATTATATGCTAACAGACAGCAGCACAAAATTTTTGTTAACAACCAGCAATATACTAGATAGCATTAATTCTTCTATAAAAAAATTAGAGATAGATTTAGGTAATAGTAAAATTTATTCTTCAAACACCTCAAATTTGAATGAAAAAATTTCTCCTGAAGATCTAATCTATATTATATATACATCTGGTTCAACAGGTAAGCCAAAAGGCGCTATGCTTTGCCATAAAAACGTAGTTAGATTGCTAAAAAATAGCCAACCATTATATGATTTTTCAGAAAATGACGTTTGGACTATGTTTCATTCTGTTGCTTTTGATTTTTCTGTATGGGAAATGTATGGAGCTTTATTATTTGGTGGAAAATTAGTTCTAGTTTCAGATGCTGTCGCAAAAGATACTAATTTATTTTTAGACTTATTAAGAAACGAACAAGTTACAGTATTAAATCAAACACCAACGTATTTTTACAACTTACTTAATACTGAACTAGATAAACCTGACAATAACTTAAAATTAAAATATATCATATTTGGTGGAGAAGCCTTGAATCCAAAACTAATACAGAAGTGGTCTTTTAAATATCCTAATACTAAACTAATTAATATGTATGGTATAACAGAAACCACTGTTCACGTTACTTACAAAGAACTTTCAAAAGAAGATTTGAAATCGAATACTTCTAATATTGGAAAACCAATTCCAACATTACAAGTATTAATATTAGATAAAAACTTACATTTATTACCTATTGGCATTCCTGGTGAAATGTGTATATTAGGTGATGGTGTTTTTAAAGGTTATTTAAACAGAGAGGATTTAAATAAACAAAAATTAATTCCAAATTCATTCTATGGCAAAACTTTATATCGTTCTGGTGATTTAGCAATATTGCATAATGATGGAAATTTAGAATATTTAGGAAGAATAGATAAACAAGTAAAATTAAGAGGATTTAGAGTTGAACTTGGAGAAATTGAAGAACATATATTAAGAAATAACAATATAAAATCTTGCATTGTCCTAAAAAAAGAAGATAAAAATAACAGAGATATATTATGTGCATATTATATAAAAACTGGAATAGTTAATATTGAAGATTTAAAAAAATCTTTGCAAAAAGATTTACCTTATTATATGATTCCACAATACTTTGTAGAATTAAATAAATTTCCAACTAATATTAACGGAAAAATAGACGTAAAAGCTCTTTCAATTCCTGACGAAATAATTCATAAAAAAGATATTGTTGCAGCAAGAAACGATATTGACTCCGAACTTATTAAAGCTTTTTCTAAATTTTTAGGAATAAAACAAATAAGCATAGAAGACTCTTTCTTTGATTTGGGTGGAGACTCTTTATCTGCAATAAGTATTTGTTCTTATGTAAATAAAGATATTAATTCTAATATTACAGTAAAAAATATATTGGAAAAACCTATTATAAAAGATTTATCTGATTTTATAGGAAAGTCAACTTTTTCAAATGCAAGCATTCCGATTAGCAAATCAAAAGAAATGGACTATTACCCTCTATCTTCTGCTCAAAAAAGAATTTACTATGCTAGTAAAATGATTAGCAATAACAATTTAGTTTATAATACACCTGGGATCTTATTAATTGATAAATTATTGGATGCAAAAAAAGTTCAAAATGCATTTACTCAAATTATTGATAGCCAAAGTAGTTTCAGAACTATCTTTGTGTTGGATGGACAAGAGGTTAAGCAAAAAATATTAGATAATGTAGATTTTAATATAGTAGTAACAAATGGAAAAGAAAAAAATATAAACACTATAATTAATGAATTTTCAAAACCCTTTGATTTAGAAAAAGCTCCATTATTAAGAGTTGAAATTTGCTATTTAGATAACAAAAAAACACTATTGTTAATTGACTCTCATCACATAATAATAGATGGTGTTTCATCTAATTTATTGATAAAGGATTTCTTTAATATTTACAATAATATCGATGTAGAGAAGCCTAAAATTGAATACAAAGATTATGCAGTATGGGAAAATAAGTTCATAAATACTCCACAATTTAAAAATAGTGAAAATTATTGGCTAAACAGATTTAAAGATTTTGATTTTGAGTCTCTAAATTTGCCTTATGATTACACTATCCCTGCTAATAAAACTTATATTGGTAAAAAACTATACTCTAACATTGATAAAGAGATTATGTCTTTAGTATATGATTATGCTAGAAAACTTAATATGTCTCCTTACGTAATATGTTTAGCTGCACTATTTGTAACTTTGTATAAATACACTGGTCAAAGTGATATTGTAATTGGTAGTCCTGTAGCTAACAGAAGTTTACCAGAAGTCCAAAATGTTATAGGAATGTTTGTAAATAATCTCGCTTTCAGATGCAAAGTCTTGGCCAATCAAACAGTTGCAGATTTGCTTAATTACTTAAAGAATACAGTTGTAGAAGATTTAGAGCATCAAGATTATCCTTTTGATATGTTAGTAAAAGCATTGCATATTCCTGTAGATAATTCGAAAAACCCATTGTTTGATATAGTATTTACTTATCAAAGTCAATCTACAGACAAGGATTTGAACATAGATTATCATCAAATTTCAGAAATTCATAATAACACCGCAAAATTTAATATAACTATGGAATTAGTTCCAGAAACTAACCAATTAAATATTGAATATCGTAGTGATTTATTTAAAGAAGAAACCATAAACAGTTTAAGAGAACATTATTTGTTTATTTTAAAGCAAATGCTTGAATCTCCAGCCACTTCTATAGATAATCTGGACATAATAACACCGGAAGAACAAAAACTGTTAAACAAATTTAATAACACATCGGGTCCTATAAAAAGAGTTCCTGTTGCTAAAATATTTGAAGAACAAGCTGTATTGCATGCTAATGATATTGCTGTTGTTTGTGATGATAAAACTTTAACTTATAAAGAACTTAATGAAAAGGCTAATAGTCTAGCAAACTATTTAATTTCTCGAGGCATAAAGCCAAATGACATTGTAGCTGTTATGACTAATAGGTCTTTAGAAACAATAGTATGTATGATTGGTATACTAAAGTCTGGTGCTGCATTCTTAAATGTCGATCCGACTTATCCAATAGAAAGAACAGAATACTATATATCAGATAGTAAAATCGAACATGTTCTTACTCAAAGAGAATTAGAAGAAAAGGTCTCTCAAATAAAAAATCGTATTGAAATAGATTTGGATAATGAAGAAATTTATGGCAAGAACACCGAAAACCCAAATGTTAAAAGCAAAGAAAGAGACTTATCTTATATTATATATACATCTGGTTCTACTGGAACACCAAAGGGCGTAATGTTGAATCAAATTGGATTATCAAATATGGTTCAAGCAATGACTAAAGTTCTAAAATATTTAAAAGAAGGAAATAAACATGCTATTGCATCTGTAACTTCTACTCCTTTTGATATATTTGTATACGAAATTATTGTTTCCCTTACACATGGTCTAAAAGTAGTAATGGCAAATAACGCTGAACACAGAAATCCAAAACTATTGGATGCGTTAATAAGAAAACATAATGTTGATGTAATGACTGTTACTCCTAGCTTGATGAAAATCAACTATGATAATAGAGAACCAAATACGGCTTTGGCTAATGTAAAAAATATGGTATTTGGTGGAGAACCTTTGCCAGAAAAATTCGTAAAAGACTTAAGAGCTCTTGCAGATGATATAACCATATACAACATTTACGGTCCAAGTGAAATTACAATATTATCAAATGTCCAAGACTTGGCAACCGAAAAAGAAATTAATGTTGGACCTCCAATATTAAATACTCAAATGTATATTTTAGATAAAAATATGAAGCAAGTTCCTATCGGGGTAATAGGCGAAATATATATTGCTGGCATACAAGTCGGAGAAGGTTATATGGGCAAAAAAGAATTGACCGAGCAAAGATTCTTAAAGAACCCATTTGGTCCTGGTAAGATCTATAAATCTGGAGATATTGGAAGATGGACCTTTGAAGGAAAAATTCAATGTCTCGGAAGAATAGATAATCAAGTAAAATTAAGAGGTCTTCGTATTGAACTTGGAGAAATTGAAGATGAGATCTTAAAGATGCCTGGTGTTTCTTCTGCAATAGTAAATAAAATTACTTTAGAGGACAAAGAGTCATTATGTGCATATTACGTAGCAGAAGGAGATTTATCTGAAAATACTGTAAAGGAAAATTTAAGAAAATTCCTACCTCAATATATGGTCCCAACTTATGTGGTTAGATTAGATGTAATGCCTTATACTATAAATAGGAAAATAGATAGAAAAGCTTTACCTCTTCCAGAATTACATAAAACATCTACTCGTCATGTAGATATAAATACACTAAATTCTAATGAAGAAAAATTATTGCAAATATGGAAAGATATTTTGAAAGTGGATGATATTGATATTGATGATAATTTCTTCGACATTGGTGGCGATTCCATTTTAGCAATAAACATGCAAATAGATGCACTTAAGTATGGTCTAGAGTTTGAGTATGCTGATATATTTAATTTTCCTACAATTAAGCAATTAGCGCAAAAATTACCAAGTCCAGAAGAACACTTTATAAGTACTTATGATTACTCAAAAATTAATGAAATACTAAAACGTAATACTGCAGATAACTTAAGCAAGATTCAAAAGTATAATGTTGGAAATATTTTATTAATTGGCGGTACAGGATATCTAGGTGCGCATATTCTTCATTCTTTCTTACAAAACGAGGATGGAATTATATATTGTTTAATTAGACAAAAAGATGGCGAATCTCCTGAAACAAGACTACACAATTATTTAAAATTTTATTTTGGAGAAGATTTCATTGCAGCGTATAAGAATAGAATTAGAGTTGTAAAGGGTGATATTACTCAACAAAATATCGGTTTATCTAATGAAGATTACAAAACCGTCGTAAGTAATATAAATGCTGTAGTAAATGCAGGTGCATTAGTTAAGCATTTTGGATTAAAAAAACAATTTGAAGACATTAATGTTACAGGTACAAAAAACGTTGTGGAATTATGTCAAAAAAATAACAAAAGATTAATACATATTTCTACTGTTAGTGTTTCTGGTTTTGGAGAAAAAGAAAAGTTCTCTATAGATTCAAAAGATTTAAATTCAAAAACATTTACAGAACACGATTTATATATTGGTCAAAACATAAAAGGAATATACTCTATAACTAAATATAAAGCAGAACTTGCTGTTTTAGAAGCAATTGATTCTGGTTTAGATGCTCAAATATTAAGAATTGGAAATATTACAAATAGATTTTCTGATGGTCATTTCCAAAAAAATATTAATGATAATGCCTTTGCTAGACGTATAAAATCTTTTGTGGAAATTGGCGCTTTCCCTAAATATTTATTGGAACATGCAATAGAATTTACTCCTGTAGATTTGTGCGCAGATGCTATAATAAAAATATTACAACACAATAGTCCTTGTACCACTTTTCACATATATGATCCAAATCTATTGCCAATCAAAGTATTATATGATACCTTAACAAAAAGAGGAATCGAAATGATGCCTGTATCAAATGAAATGATGTCATATATAATTACTGGTATATTAAATGATGATTCTAAAAAATCTATGATTTCAGGTATCATACAAGACATAGACAATAAAAAGCAATTTGCATATATATCAAAAATAGGTTTAAATGCAGACTTTACTGTACAATATCTAAATAAATTAGGTTTTAATTGGGCATTTTTTGATAGTTCATATATTAATAAATGTTTTGATTATTTTGAAAAAATTAATTTTATAAATAAAACGGAGGAAAATAAATGATAGAAATTTTTACAGTACCATTTATATTATTAATATTATCAACAATACTAACTTTATCGTTATACGTTTATATTTCAAAAGTAAAAAATAAAAATCAATTACAAAAATGCTTTTGTTTAGATTTATTATGCTTATTTATAATTTGTATTGGGATTATATTGCAAACTGTTTTAAGTAACTTATATAACATTCCAGCAATTTATTTTGAAAACTTTATATATATTGGAACATGTTTCCTTCCAGTTTGCATTTATTTTACTGGTTTAATATTTGAAAAAACAAAATTAACATTTAACAAAAAATATTTATTGTTTTTTGTGATACCAATAATTTCTCTTGTTGTATTATGGACAAACAATATACATCATTTATTTTATATCAATTATTCTTTAAACATAAATGAATGTGAATATGGTAAATATAAAATTGTACACGATTTATATACATACACCATGCTGTTTTGGGGCATATTCCTAATGTTAAAAGCTACAATGAAAAATTCAGGCTTTTTCTCAAAGCAATCAATTTTTATAATAATTGGAATGTGTATTCCAATTATTACTAATATGCTCGGAACATTAAAAATTATTCCTATGACAGTATATGCTACTCCTATATCATGTACTTTCACAATGGTTTGCTTTGCCTTGGCTATTTTTAAGTTTGAATTTTTAGGTATTGCTCCTATTGCATTACAAACAATAGTAAATCAAATTTCAGATAGTTATGTAGTCTTAAATGAGAATTTCATTATAACCGACTTTAATGCTACATTATTAAAAGTATTTAATTTAAAAGATAAAGATATAAGAAATCAAAATATTATAGATTTTCTAAAATCTCACAAAAAATACTCAATTAATGTACAAAAACTAGAGAAAGCACTTAATACAGTTAAAGACTCTCACAAGTCTCTAACATTTGAACAGTATTTTAATAAACAAAACAAATACTTTACAGTAGAATTAAATACAATTTATAATAAGGATAGCTTTTTGGGAATATTATTACTTTTGAAGGATATAACTCAACACAAACTAGACATGCAAACTATTCAAAATAATCAAGATATGCTTATGGAAAAAGAGCGTTTAGCTTCCCTTGGACAATTAATTGGTGGTATTTCACATAACTTAAAAACTCCAATTATGTCTATTTCTGGTGCAGCTGAAGGTTTATCTGACTTAATACAAGAATATGACGCCTCAATAGGTGATCCCGAGGTAACCCAAGAAGACCACCACGCAATAGCCAGTGACATGAGAGAGTGGATTGATAAAATACATTCATATACATCATATATGTCTGATATCATAACAGCGGTTAAAGGTCAAGCTGTCGCTTTATCAGAAAATGAAAATGACATATTTACTATAGATGAGCTACTAAAAAGAGTTAATATTCTAATGAAACATGAAATACAAAATGCATCATTAAAATTAAATATTAAATTAGATGTACCTTCTTCTACATCGTTAAAAGGTGACGTTAACAGTTTGGTTCAAGTAGTAAATAATTTAATAACAAATGCCATACAATCTTATAATGGTACAAAAAATGAGAATATTGATCTTGTTGTAAAACAAAATTTTGATAATTTAATAATATCAATTACAGATCATGGATGTGGAATTCCTTCGGATGTACAATCAAAATTATTTAAATCAATGGTTACAACTAAAGGAAAAAATGGCACAGGATTGGGTATGTTCATGTCATACTCTACTATAAAAGGACATTTTAATGGAGATATGACTTTCTCAACAGAAGTTGGAAAGGGAACAACATTTAATATAATATTGCCTTTACTTAAAAGTTAAATAATATATTTTTATAATATTAATAAGTAAAAAAGTAAGAAAATTTATTTCTATAAATAAAATTTTTCTTACTTTTTATTGATTTTTTCGACTTTTACTATTATAATAGCATTAAATTTATATATTAAAGTTGAGGATTATATTATGAGAAAAAACATGGTAGCTCACGAATCAAATGGCTATAAAATAATCGTTGTAGATGATGAACAAGGTATCATTGATTCTTTATCTATTTTCTTAAAGCGCTCTGGATACGACTTTACTGGTGTTACCAACCCTTTAGAAGCTATAGAACGTGTTAAATCCGAACACTTCGATATGATGATTTTGGACTTTATGATGGATCCAATACATGGTGATGAAGTTGTAGAGGAAATAAGAAAATTTAATAAAGAACTTTATATTTTATTATTAACTGGTCATAAGGATTTAGCTCCTCCTTTAGAAACAATTAAAAGGCTGGACATTCAAGGATATTGTGAGAAAAGTGATAAATTTGACCAATTGCTATTATTAATAGAATCAGGTATAAAATCAATTGAACAAATGAATACAATTAAAAAGATTAATGATGAGCTTCAAGACAAAAATGCAGAATTAGAGAAAGCATATTTAGATACAATCGGAATATTACGCCAAACAGTTGAAGCAAAAGATCCTTATACTAGAGGTCATTCTGATAGGGTATCTGAATTCTCTGTATTAATTGGTAAAAAATTAGGATTAGATGAGAAAACTTTACACATTTTAAAAATTGGCGGTTTATTCCACGACATTGGGAAAATAGGAATTCCAGATAGTATTCTGTTAAAGGAATCCAAATTAAATGATGAAGAATACTCTCAAATAAAAAATCATCCCACAATTGGTGCACATATATTAGGAGATGCAAAAGTATTTCAAGATATAATCCCTATTGTTAAACATCATCATGAACGATTTGACGGTAAAGGATATCCTAGCCAATTGGCAGGAGAAGATATTCCTTTTATAGCCAGAATTGCTGCCGTTGCAGACACTTTTGATGCTATGACTTCAAAAAGAACTTATAGAGATGCTTTACCTCTTGACACAGTTAAAGCCGAAATAGAAAGATGCTCTGGCTCTCAATTCGATCCTAAAATAGCAAAAGTCTTTTTGGATATATTAAATAATGAATATAACTTAATATCAGATATACAAAACAAATATAAAAATTAAAAAAAATATGCTCAATTCAAAATAAATGAAATAATATATAAAATTTATATATTATTTCATTTTTATTTAATAATAAATAGGTAAAAGTCTAAAAAAATAAAATTAATGATTTATTTTTTTATTTTTTTTATAATTAAAT
>OLSB01001923.1_pt1 | contig 18482 bp, 16 predicted proteins | sample 1672071 | NCBI WGS metagenome assembly OLSB01 (sample SAMEA3136642, study PRJEB25190) | human gut metagenome | biome: human gut; feature: human-associated habitat; material: faeces | place: Austria | collected 2013 | reverse complement strand
CCCATTACGCCCGATCAGATAGTCCAGCCCGCTGGCGGCGATCTGATCGGGCGTAATGGGCGCGTAGGGCGAATTCGGCTGCAAATCGCCGTGCAGCACCATGACGTTCAGCGCCGCGGGGTCCTCCACACGGAAGCCCTCAAGCGGCGGCGGGCAGCTCTGCCCGTGAAACGCCGCGCCGTAGACGTTGCAGCCGAGCTTCGGCAGAGTGATGCACTGCGGCTTTTCCTCGGTAAAAATATGGACATTTTCGCCCCAGTCCTCCGTCAGGTACGGCGAGCCGGAGATCAGCGCGTCGTGATTGCCCGGGGCGATAAAAATTTCGGCGGAAACGGCGGCAAAGAAGCGCTTTAACGCGTCCAAAGTGTCGCGGTAGACGTGCGCGCCGTCGAACAGGTCGCCCGAAAGCAGCACCAGCTCCCGATCGCGGCACAGCACCGCCAGCTCGTCGAGAAGCTCGCGCTGCTCCCTGCGGCGGAGTGCCGCCTGCTCGCCGGTCAGCGCGGAAAAGGCGGCGTCCAAATGAAAATCCGCCGCGTGGAGAAATTTAATCATGCACACTCACGCTTTCTGTATCCGTGCAGCGACCGCTCGCGGGATCGACGGTGAAAATGCAGCCCTCGAGCTTGCACGGACCGTCTGCCGGCTCATAGCGGCGGGGCAGGTCGCCCATAAACTTGCGGATGGAGCTTTCCGGTTTGATGCCCAGCACGCTGTCGATCGGACCGGTCATGCCGAGGTCGGTGATATAGCCCGTCCCCTTCGGCAGGACCCGGGCATCGGCGGTCCGGACGTGCGTATGCGTGCCCCAAACGGCGCTGACCCGCCCGTCGAGCAGGTAGCCCATCGCCAGCTTTTCCGACGTCGCCTCGGCGTGCAGCTCGACGAAGATCAGCTTTGTGTTGATCTTTTGCAGCAGCCGATCGACCAGCGGGAAGGGGTTTGAGGGCGTGTAGTCCATGCTCACGCGCCCGATCAGGTCGATCACCGCCACATCGCCGCAGCGCGTTTCAAACACGCCCCAGCCGCGCCCGGGCTGCTGCGGCGGGAAATTCGCGGGCCGCAGTACCTCGCGCGAGTCGTCGATGTAGGGGATCAGCTCGCGGCGGTTCCATGTGTGATTGCCCATCGTGATGACGTCCGCGCCGGCGCATAAAATATCCTCCGCCTGCTGCGGCGTCATACCGACTAAAGACGCATTCTCGCCGTTGACGACACAAAAATCAATGTCCTTCTCTCGCTTCAGACGGGGCAGGCGGCTTTTCAGATACGCCAGCCCGCCGGCGGTCACATCGCCGATCGCAAGCACTCTCATAACGGTCATCCTTTCCGTTCCATCTATTACACCATTATCTATTATAGCTGAAAATGCAACAAACTACAAGCGCGGCGGCGAAAATCGCGGCAGAATTTCGCAGAATGTCCCATTTCCCGCCGATTTCCCAAGATGTTGTGGCGGGAAATAATGCAAAACGCAATTTATTGTGGTCTGCCCCCGCGTTTCGTGCGTTTTCGCCGTTCAAAAGGCTACAATAGAGGACGGGGAGATCAGGTTTTTATATTAGAATCTGTATTACATAGGGGAGGAATCTAATATGCGCAGGAGCAGAGGGCTGATAGAGAGCGGGCGGATCGTCTATTTGCCCATCGGTCAGATCCGCCCGAATCCGTCGCAGCCGCGCCGCATTTTCGATCCGGAGGGGCTGCGGGAGCTGGCGGCAAGCATCGAGCAGTACGGCATTTTGCAGCCGCTCACCGTCCGCCGCAGCGGAGGGGAGTACGAGCTGGTGGCGGGCGAGCGGCGGCTGCGGGCGGCAAGAATGGCGGGCTGCCACGAGGTGCCGTGTATCTTTCTCTCGGTGGATGAGGAGCAGTCGGGGATGGTGGCGCTGGTGGAGAATTTGCAGCGCCGCGATCTGGACTACATCGAGGAGGCGGAGGGGCTGTCACGGCTGATGCGCCTGTACGGGCTGAGTCAGGAGCAGGCGGCGGCGAAGGTCGGAAAAAGTCAAAGTGCCGTAGCAAACAAGCTGCGTTTGCTGCGGCACAGTCCTGCGGTGTTGGCGCGGCTGCGGGAAAATCACCTGTCCGAGCGCCACGCCCGCGCGCTGCTGCGTTTGGCGACGGAGGAGGAGCGGCTGGCGGTGCTGGAGGTCATCGTCAGTCGGGAGCTGAACGTGGCAAAAACCGAGGCGTACATCGACGCGTACCTTGCCCGTCGGGAGGAGCGCCCCAAGGGAATGCGTAAGCTGATCGTGCGGGATGTGCGGCTGTTTCTCAACAGTGTCAATCACTCGCTCGAGCTGGTGCGCGGTGCAGGTATCAATGCGCAGACCTCGCAGGAGGAGACGGAGAACGAGATCGTCCTGACCATCCGCCTACCCAAACGCGCCGGCTGACCGACTTGCGGGAGGGCAGCACCGAAGTCAGCTTCACTGACAGCTCCCCTTACACAGGGGAGCCAAGGCGCGGACGGGGAAAGTTCTCTGAGAAACTAAAAGCGGAGTGCAATCTGCACTCCGCTTTTGTTATTACATTATGCCAAACCGCATTACACCAGTCGGGAGCCGGCGGCGATCTTGTCGTCAAGCATGAGAAGATTCAGCTTGTCCCCACGCTCGGCGGACAGCAGCATACCGCAGCTCTCCTGCCCCATCATCTTGCGCGGCGGCAGATTCGTCACGGCGACGAGCGTCTTGCCGAGCAGCTCCTCCGGCTGATAGTACTTCGCGATACCGGAGAGAATCTGACGCGGCGTGCCGGTGCCGTCGTCAAGGGTGAATTTCAGAAGCTTTTCGGACTTCTTGACCTTTTCGCAGGTCAGGACCTTCACGACCGTCATTTCAACCTTGCAGAATTCGTCGAAGCTTACCGGCGGCAGCGACTCGGGCAGCGGGTCAACCTCCGGCTCCTTGGGCTTGGCGGTCAGGGCTTCCAACTCTGCCAACTCCTTTTCCGCGTCGATGCGCGGGAAGAGCGGGGCGCCCGTCGTGACCTTTGCCTCGCGGCTGAGCACGCCGAAGCTGCACAGGCTGTCCCAATCGTACCGCTCCGCACCGATACGGCGCATGATCTCGGCGGCGGTGTCGGGCATGAACGGCTGCAAAAGTCCGCCGCAGATGCGCACGGTCTCCAGCAGATGATACATCACGCAGGCAAGGCGGGGCTTTTTCGCCTCGTCCTTCGCGAGAATCCACGGAGCAGTCTCGTCGATATACTTATTGGCGCGGGAGATGACCGCAAAGACCTCGGACAGCGCGTTCTGGAAGGCATAATGCTCCATCTGCGCCTCGTACTTCTCGTGCAGGGCGCCTGCCATGGCAAGCAGCTCGGCGTCAAGCGCGGTATCCTCGACCTGCTCGGCGGGCAGTCTGCCGTCGGGGAAGTATTTCTGCACCATTGCGACGGTGCGGCTGACGAGATTACCCAAATCGTTGGCAAGGTCGGTGTTGATGCAGGAGATCAGCAGCTCGTTGGAGAAATTGCCGTCCGAGCCGAACGGGAAGGTCCGCAGCAGGAAGAAGCGCAGCGCGTCGGCTGTGTAGCGCTCGGCAAGCAGGTACGGATCGACGACGTTGCCCTTGGATTTGGACATCTTGCCGCCGTCGAGCAGCAGCCAGCCGTGCCCGAACACCTTCTTCGGCAGCGGCATACCCATGCTCATGAGCATTGCGGGCCAAATGATGGAGTGGAAGCGGACGATCTCCTTGCCGACAAAGTGGACATCGGCAGGCCAGAACTTTTCATAGTCGTCGTAGCGGTCGTTCATGAAGCCGAGCGCCGTCGTGTAGTTGAACAGCGCGTCCACCCAGACGTAAACGACGTGACCCGGGTCGAAATCGACGGGAACGCCCCATGTGAAGCTCGTGCGGGAGACACACAGGTCCTCCAGCCCCGCGTCGATGAAGTTGTTGACCATTTCGTTGACGCGGCTGCGCGGCTCGAGGTAATCGGTGTTGACCAGCAGGTCGCGCACGGGCTTTGCATATTTCGACAGGCGGAAGAAATACGCCTCCTCCTCGGCGGGCTTGCACTCGCGTCCGCAGTCGGGGCACTTGCCGTCCTTGAGCTGGCTCTCGGTCCAGAAGGATTCGCAGGGTGTGCAGTACATACCGACGTATTTGCCCTTATAGATGTCGCCGTTCTCGTACATCTTCTTAAAAATCTTCTGAATCGCGGCGACGTGGTAATCGTCCGTCGTGCGGATGAAGCGGTCGTAGGAAATATTCATCAGCTTCCACAGGTCCAGCACGCCCTTTTCGCCCGTGACGATATTGTCCACGAACTGCTGCGGCGTGATACCGGCAGCCTTCGCCCGATCCTCGATCTTCTGACCGTGCTCGTCCGTGCCGGTCAGGAACATCACGTCATAGCCGCGCAGACGCTTGTAACGCGCCATTGCATCCGTCGCCACCGTGCAGTAGGTGTGACCGATGTGCAGCTTATCCGAGGGATAATAGATCGGCGTCGTAATGTAAAACTTCTTTTTACAGGCTTCACACATGGGTTATTTCCTCCTAAAAATCCAAATGAGCAGCGCACCGGTCGCGATTCCGGCGGCATCCAGCCAAACATCCGAGATCTGACCGCTGCGCCCCTCCACAAAGAGCTGTATCGTCTCGTCACAAAGGGCGGTCAGCAGCCCCAGCAGCAGGGGCTGATACAGGGTAAAGCGCTTTCTGAGCAGGCACGTCCGTGTCAGCAGAAAGCCTGCGACCGCATACTCCGCAAAATGCCCGAGCTTGCGCAGCAGATGATTCGTCATCCACGGGAACAGCCGCCGGATCACCGTCAGGATCCCGCCGCTTTCCGCGTCGCTCACCTTGGCGGGCATCAGGGACTGCAAAAAAATCAGTGCGATCCACAGCACCGTTAAGACCAGCCACAGTCGGAACCGCGATTTTTTCACAAAAACCTTCCCCTTTTTCCATATTCTATGATATAATAGCACACACAAGCGAAAAGTGCAATGCTCAAAACGGAGGGAAATCATATGAAATATTGCATCGCAGCTCTGATTCTTGCCTTGCTGCTCACCGGCTGTGCCGCCGTACCGACACCCGCCACGGAAACCGCCGCTCCGACCGAAGCCCCCACGGAAGCCCCTACGGAGGCTCCTACGGAAACCCGCACGGAGGCTCCTACGGAAACCCGCACGGAAGCCCCTACAGAGGCATCGTTGATTGAAAACAGCGCGTGGACCGCTTACGGCGCGTCGGAGGAGGCGCTCGGCGTCATTGTCAACGAGCCGTTTGAGCGTGAGCTGAACGCAACGGTCACCTGGTACGACGGCGAATATGAGCGTGCCTATATCATTCCGCGCTATGTTGGGAGTTATGTAAACCTCTATCCGATCACATTGGACGAGACAACCTACACCGAACAGATCGGCGACAAGGCGGTGCAATCGACCTGCGCGGACGACGGCTGTATCATTTTCAGCGAGCTGATGCGACCGGACGTCGTTCCGAATTGGTATGTCGAAATCGTCGCCCCCGACGGTACGGCAGCGGGGCTTACCCTGTCCTATAACGGCGATACCGGAACCCCGCCGGAGGAATTTCTCGTGCCGATTGCCGGAAAATGACCCCTGCCGCTTCGGACAGCGGCAGGGCACGGCTGATTCTCTGCAAGTCCTACACAAAAAATCGGAAGTTTGAAAAATTATGCTTGACAAATGCCCTCCCTGCGGGTATAATAATCCCGCTACGGACGATTAGCTCAGCTGGCTAGAGCATCCGCTTGACGTGCGGAAGGTCATAGGTTCGAGTCCTATATCGTCCACCAAGCCAAATCGGCAAGTATCATGTGATGCTTGTCGATTTTTTGCATTTATGCAGATGCGGTTTCAGATGCAAATTGCGATTTTGCACAATTTCGTAACTTTTGTTTGGCATAATTGCAAAATTATATCCCCCCGAGGGGCTTGCGCGTTTGGCAGATCCATGAGAAAATCAGACACGTTAAATCGGGTTTTGACAGAGGCGGCAGGTGTACCGACTATAAAATCTGATTAAATCCATGAAATCGTGAAAGGAAGAACCCCAAATGAATCTGAAAAAACTCATTGCTCTGCTTCTTGCGGCGCTCATGGTCATAGGCGTGAGCGCTTGCGGCAACGGAACAAAACAGACGGCCGCGCGCGACAGCGTTGTCATTGCGATCGGCTCCGAACCGGAGACGCTCGACCCGACACAGGGCTGGGGCCACGGCAACTCCCCGATCGTGCAGAGCACGCTCGTCAGATACAAATCTGACCTGACCTTCGAAAATGACCTTGCGACCAAGTATGAGCTGTCTCCCGACGGCCTCGTCTGGACGTTCAACATCCGCGACGATGCGAAGTTCACGGACGGCAAGCCGGTCACAGCGGAGGACGTTGCTTTCACGCTCGAGACCGCCAAGGCCGCACAGGGCTCGGTCGACCTCACGTACATGAAGAGCGCCGTTGCCAAGGACGCCACGACCGTGGAGATCACGCTCTCGAGGCCGACGTCCATCTTCCTTAACACACTCGCTTCCGTCGGTATCGTGCCCAAGCACGCCTACGGTGCGGACTACGGCAGAAACCCGATGGGTTCCGGCCCGTATAAGTTCGTCGAGTGGCAGTCGCAGGAGAAGCTCGTCTTTGTCGCCAACGAGGATTACTACGGCGGCGCGCCTGCGATCAAGAACGTGACAGTCGTCTTTATGTCCGAGGATGCCGCCCTTGCCGCCGTGCAGGCGGGCGAGGTGGATGTTGCGTACTCCACTGCCACCCTTGGCACGACGAAGGTCAGCGGCTACCATGTGGAGGCCATCGCCTCCGCCGATAACCGCGGCTTCACGCTACCGATGCTGCCCAACGAGGGCAAGAAAAACGTCAATGGCATCCCCTACGGCAACAACGTGACCTGCAATCTCGAGATCCGTCAGGCCATTGCCTACGCCATCGACCGCGATCAGATCGCGGATGCTGTGCTCAACGGCTTCGGCAGACCTGCTTATTCCGAGAATGACGGTATGCCCTGGAACAACCCCGAGGTCAAGCTCCAGACCGACGTGGAATATGCCAAGAAGCTCCTCGCCGATGCCGGTTGGAAGGATACCGACGGTGACGGCATTGTCGAAAAGGACGGCCTGAAGGCTGAGTTCACCTGCATCTATCCCTCCGGCGACTCCGTGCGTCAGGCGGTCGGCATGGCCGCTGCCGAGCAGCTCAAGGATATTGGCATCAAAATCAACATCGAAGGCGTCAGCTGGGACGAGATCGAGCAGCGCCAGTTCACCGATGCCGTTGTCATGGGCTGGGGCTCTGCGATTCCGAACGAGACGTACTACCTGTACCGCTCCGAGGGCGCTCTGCTGGATTACTACAATCCCGAGGGCTACATGAACGAGACGACCGACCGCTATCTCGCTGCTGCGATGGGCGCGCTGACCGTGGAAGAGGCCAACGCGAACTGGCAGAAGGTGCAGTGGGACGGCACGACCGGCACCGCCATGAAGGGTGAGTGCCCGTGGGTCTGGCTCGTCAATCTCGATCACGTGACCTATGTCCGTGACGGTCTGTCCATCGGCGACCAGCCGATCCACGGCCACGGCCACGGTCTGCCGCTGATCCAGAACCTGAGCGAGTGGGCTTGGACGAAATAACCGCGAGATACCTATCCAGCAACGGAAAGCAGCCTGCTGCATCGTAGCGGTGCGGCAGGCTGCAAGTATTTTTCGCTGTCGGTTTTTGTAAGAAAACTTGCCGGCGTTCTTTTATAAAAGCCGATAGAAAGAGGTGTGAAAATGAGAGGAGCAACGAAGCGGCTTGCCCGCATCTTTGTGACTTATAGTATTAAAATACTGTCACTGCTGCTTGCTGTCAGCGTAATTTCTTTTGTTCTTGTAACCGCATCGCCGGTCGATCCCGTACAGCAGTATATATTGGGGCTCGGTACGGCGGTATCTCCGGAGCAGCGCGCGGAAATTGAGGAGTATTGGGGCGTTAATGAGCCTCCCGTGGAGAGATTTTTCTCGTGGCTCAACGAGCTTCTGCATGGTAACCTCGGTGAATCCGCAATGTTTCGCCGTCCGGTAGCGGATGTTATAGGAGAGCGATTTGTAAATTCACTTGCATTGATGTTGTTCGCATGGCTATTGGCGGGGCTGATAGGCTTTGCGCTTGGCTGCGTTATGGGAATGTACAGAAACAGGTGGCCGGACAAGATACTGAAAAAAGTGTGCTATATCCTCAGCTCCGTTCCGACCTTCTGGCTCGGACTGCTGTTTTTGCTGATCTTCGGCGTCTGGCTCAAGTGGTTTCCCATCGGCTTCTCGTCGCCCATCGGCGTGCTGAGCGCGGATGTGACCTTCTGGCAGAAGCTCTACCACATGGTGCTGCCGGCGTTCACGCTGAGCCTGATGTCGTTTGCAAACATCGCGCTGCACACGCGGCAGAAGCTCGTGGATGTGCTCAACAGCGAATATGTGCTCTTTGCCAAGGCGAGAGGAGAGAGCCCGCGCACGATCCTGCACCGGCACGGCCTGCGCAACATTCTCTTCCCGGCGCTGACGCTGCAATTCGCCTCTTTCGCAGAGTTGTTCGGCGGCTCGGTCATGGCGGAGAACGTATTCAGCTACCCCGGACTTGGAAGTGCGGTATCCGCAGCGGGACTTCGCGGCGATGTGCCCCTGCTTCTCGGAATAACCCTCTTCTCCGCACTATTTGTCTGCGTGGGCAATATGATAGCAAACCTGCTTTACGGTGTAATTGACCCGCAGGTAAAGGAGGTTGGAGAATGAAAAAACGAAACCACAGAACCAAAGTTGTCATTCTGACCGTTGTCATCTTCCTCCTGCTTATAGCAGTCTACGCCTGCGGCATACTTATTCCCGACGACGCAATAACCGGCAGCTTCCTCAACGCAAAGCAGGCGCCCAGCTTTAAGTACCCCTTCGGTACTGACGCTCTGGGACGCGACCTGTTCCTGCGCACGCTCAAGGGGCTGTCCGTGAGCATCACGGTCGGCCTTGCGGCATCCGTCATCAGCGCTGTCGTCGCGGTGCTGGTCGGCATCGTGGCGGCGACCGGCTCCAAGCGCATCGACGCCGTCATCAACTGGGTCATCGACCTAGTCATGGGTATGCCTCATACGATCCTCATCATCCTGATCTCGTTCTCCCTCGGCAGAGGGTTCAAGGGCCTGCTCATAGGCATTGCATCAACTCACTGGTGCTTCCTCGCGCGACTTATAAGAGGCGAGGTCTTGCAGCTTCGCTCCCAGCAGTATGTTGCCGTTTCCCGCAAACTCGGCAAATCAAGCGGCTGGATCCTCACGCACCATCTGCTTCCGCATCTCGTCCCGCAGTTTATTGTAGGACTTATATTGCTCTTCCCTCATGCAATTTTGCATGAAGCGTCCGTTTCGTTTTTGGGCTTCGGACTTCCTCCGGAGCAGGCGGCTATTGGCATCATTCTGTCCGAGAGTATGCGCTATCTTTCCACCGGTATGTGGTGGACAGCTGTGCTGCCCGGTCTGACGCTTGTGCTTATAGTGCTGCTCGTCGATAAGCTCGGAGATTATCTGCGCATGATCCTCGACCCGTACAGCGCACAGGAATAAGGAGTTTGCAATGATACAAAAAAACGAAACAATACTTGAAATACATAACCTGTCCGTGAGCTTTCGAATGTATGAAAGCGGCTTGGAGCAGAAGGAGCTTAAGGTCATATCGGATCTGCATCTGACGGTGCGCCCGGGCGAGATCGTCGCCATCGCAGGCTCGTCCGGCTCTGGCAAAAGCCTGCTCGCTTCGGCCATTCTGGGCATCCTGCCGGAGAATGCGACCGTGAACGGTCACCTACACTATAAGGGTGAGCAGCTCACCCCGGAGCGGCAAAGGGTGCTGCGCGGCACGGAGATCGCACTGGTGCCGCAGTCGGTCGCCTATCTCGATCCGCTCATGAAGATCGGGGCGCAGGCAGATGGGCACAAAAAACCAAAGCCCACACAGCAGAGAAAACGGCTCTTTGAGCGCCTTAACCTGCCCGAGCGCACGGAGCAGCTTTATCCGTTCCAGCTCTCCGGCGGTATGGCAAGACGCGTTCTGGTGTCAACGGCTCTTATTACGGACGCACAGCTCATAATCGCGGACGAGCCCACGCCGGGCATGAGTCTTGACCAGGCGCTTGAGGCTCTGAAGATGTTCCGCGAGATGGCGGACGAGGGGAAGGCGGTCATACTTATAACGCATGACATTGACCTTGCGTTCGAGTTTGCCGACCGTGTAGCCGTTTTTTACGCAGGCACTACCGTTGAAACCGCGCCCGCCGCGGATTTCAAAGCCGGTCCCGACGCGCTCAGACACCCGTATTCCAAGGCGCTTTGGAGAGCCCTCCCTCAAAACGGATTTCAGCCGATCGAGGGCTTCCAGCCCTATGCCGGGCATTTGCCGCAGGGCTGCCTGTTTGCGCCGCGCTGCCCGTATAAAACGGAGGAGTGCGAAAAAGAGGTCCCGCCGGTGCGCGAGATTAGAGGCGGAGAGGTGAGGTGTTATCATGGCTCTTGAAGCAAAAAACGTCTATTTTAAATATGAGCGTAAGCAGCCGTGGATACTTGAGGACAGAAGCGTCAAGATCGAAAAAGGCGAACGCCTTGCGATATTCGCCCCCAGCGGCTACGGCAAAACTACCCTTGCCATGATGCTTGCCGGTTACCTTGAGCCATCAAAGGGCGAAATTCTTCTTGACGGCAAGCCGCTGCCTAAAAACGGGGTATGCCCCGTGCAGCTTATCTATCAGCACCCGGAAAAGGCCATCAATCCCCGCTGGCGCCTGAAGAGGGTGCTTGAGGAAAGCGGTGAGCTGCGCGAGGATGTGCTTGCGGCATTCGGAATTGAGAATGCGTGGCTCAACCGTTTCCCGCGTGAGCTCTCCGGCGGCGAGCTGCAGCGCTTTTGCGTTGCGCGAGCCCTTATGAGCGGCGCGGACTATCTCATATGCGACGAGATCAGCACCATGCTCGATGTGATCACGCAGGCGCAGATCTGGCGTGTTGTTCTGGCGGAGGCCGAAAAGCGCAACATGGGCATCATTGCCGTAACTCACAATAAACATTTAGCTGAGCGAATTGCGACAAGAACCATTGACCTGTCTGCAGTATAATTCAATATAAGACCACAGCGCCGGAGAACCCCTCGTATAAGCGCCTGTATGATGAATATATGAAGTTCTATATACAAAATCAATGCACCCCCTCAAATTAAAAATTGCACCCCCCTCTAAATCAAAGTTGCACCCCCTTACACGGTTTCTATCAAAATTACGGCTCTTTGCCAAAAAACAGTCGCACCGCGTGGTGCGACTGTTTTTTCTGCCCTATTTCTTGCTCTATGGAGCGCGTTATGATAAAATGGTGTTGAATGAATCAGAATTTGCCGGACCGATATGCGCCGAGAGGAGCCAAAAAGGGATGAAAGAACGATATGATTTGAACACGGATACTCTGCCGAACATTCCTACCCCGCATGATTGCATCATCAAGGAAATTCGGCTTGATAAGAAGGCGCTTGTCTTTGTTTTTGAGGACGACATTTCATATCACGATTCGATAAAACATATAAAGCCATGCGCCAGGTCCTTGACAATGACCTTCCGTTTGGCTGATGATATTTACGACATCAGCCTGTATATAAGAGGCAAACCGAACAGAATACTTCACAGAGCGGGAGCGTACCGGGAAATTGATCTGATTAAGCACGGCGACAAACTATTCAACCTTCCGGAGAAAAGGACGGAGTATTTGTGGCATTACGTCGGGTATCGGTCGATTATTGTGAGACTGTGCTCCTGTACCGACGTAGTGCTGGCTGTGACCGTCGATTACGTCGAATTAGACTGGAGCGTTTAGCGAATTCGGAATTTCGGACGGAGCCGTAACGTACAGCTCCGTCCGATGATGATTTATCGAACCCTTTTTTCTCCGCCGAGGGAGCGGATTGCCTCGGGAAGCGCAGTAAGGAAGGCATCGATCTCGTCCTCCGTCGTTTCGTTGGAAAGGGAGACGCGAAGCGAGCCGTCAATCAGCGTCGGGGCGACGCCCATTGCCTCCAAAACGTGGCTGCGGTGCCCCTTGCTGCACGCCGAGCCTGCCGAGACGCAGAAACCGCGGTCCTGTAAGGCGTTGATCAGTCCCTGTGAACGCAGCCCCGCGACCGCTAAATTGACGATATGCGGCGCCTCCTGCGCACCGAGCAGCGTTACCTCGGGCATGGCGGAAAGACCCTGCCGCAGACGCTCCTTACACGCCTCCTGCGCGGCAATGTCACGGCGGAAGGTGGGCTTCTGCGCGGTACAGGCAGCCGCCAAGCCTGCGATCATCGGCAGATTTTCCGTGCCGCTGCGCAGACCGCCCTCCTGCCCGCCGCCGAGCAGCAGGGGCGGGAGCTTTTTGGCAAGATACAGTGCTCCGACGCCCTTTCCGGCGTGAATTTTATGACCGGAGATCGAGATCATGTCTGCGCCGAGCGTCCGTGCGGAAAACGGCACCTTAAAAAAGCCCTGCACCGCGTCGGTATGGAACAGCGCGTTGGGGCAGAGCCGATGGGTCAGCTTCGCCATGCGCTCGATGGGCATGACCGCGCCGGATTCGTTGTTGACCATCATGATACTGACAAGGATGGTGTCCGGACGGAGCGCCGCCTGCAGCTGCTCGACGGTAACGCGCCCGAGACCGTCCGGCGCGAGGTAGGTCACGTCAAAGCCGCGCTCCTGCAGCTTTTGCATCGGGTGCAGCACCGCGTGGTGCTCCACGGCGGTGGTGACGATGTGTCTGCCGCGCTTGCCGAGGCGCTCGGCGGCGGCAAAAATCGCCCAGTTGTCGCCCTCGGTGCCGCCGGAGGTAAAGTAAATGCGGTCGGTCTCCGCGCCCATTGCCTCCGCGACCTCCGTCCGACAGCGGCGCAGCAGCCGTGCGGTATCAATTCCGAAGCGGTACTGTGCGCTGGGATTGCCCCAGTCGCGGGTCAATGCTTCGGTGACCGCCTCCACCGTTGCCGCACAGGGACGGGTGGTGGCGGCGTTATCCAAATAGATCATGCTTCCTCCGTAAGAAAACGCCTCGCAAGCGGCTCCCTGCGAGGCGTTTTTTGTGATTATTTCTTCTTCAGCGCTTCTCTGATCTTATCGCAGAGCACCTCTGCGGTCAGACCGTAGTATTCCAGCACCGCCGCAGCCGTGCCGCTTCTGCCGAACTCGTCGTTGACGCCGTGGCGTACCAGCGGCGTGGGGCAGTTTTCGCTGAGGCACTCGGCAACCGCGCTGCCCAGACCGCCGATGATGTTATGCTCCTCGGAGGTGACGATACAGCCGGTCTCCTTCGCCGCCTTGATGACAAGCTCGTTGTCCAGCGGCTTGATGGTGTGCATATCGATAACGCGGACGGAGATCCCCTCCGCAGCCAAAAGCTCCCGCGCCTTGAGCGCAAGCTGAACCATCATGCCGACGGCGATCACGGTGACGTCCTTGCCGTCCGCGAGCACCGCGCCCTTGTCCAGCTCGAAGCGATAGCCCTCAACCTCGTCGGTCACGGTCTCGACCGCCGCTCTGCCCAGCCGCAGATACGCGGGACCGTCGTAGTTCAGCAGCGCCTCGACCGCGAGCTTCATCTCGTGGCCGTCGCAGGGGCAGAGCACCTTCATGTTCGGAATGGCGCGCATCAGCGCGAAGTCCTCAATGCTCTGATGGGTCGCGCCGTCCTCACCGACGGACAGACCGCCGTGCGAGCCGACGACCTTGACGTTCAGGCGGGGATAGGCGACGGAATTGCGCACCTGCTCCCATGCTCTGCCGGTGGCAAAGATGGCAAAGGTGTCGGTAAAGGGCTTGAAGCCGCAGGTCGCCATGCCCGCAGCGACACCGGTCATGTTGCACTCGGCGATGCCCATATCGAAGAAACGGTCGGGATACGCGGCGGCAAAGCCCTTGGTCATCGTTGCGTTTGCGAGGTCGGCGTCAAAAACCACCAGCTCGGGGTACTTCTCCGCCAGCTCGACCAGCGCCTCGCCGTAGGCTGCACGGGTTGCAATTTTACCTGCCATATTACTTGCCCTCCAGTTCTGCTAATTTCGCCTCGACCTCTGCCTTGGCTTGTGCGTACTGCTCATCGTTCGGCGCCTTGCCGTGCCAGCCGGCGTTGTTCTCCATGAAGGAGACGCCCTTGCCCTTGACGGTCTTCAGCAGGAGCATGGTGGGCTTGCCCTTGCAGGCGGCGGCGTTGGCAAATGCCTTCTCCAGCGCGTCGTAGTCGTGACCGTCCACATGGATCACGTTCCAGTTGAACGCCTCAAATTTCTTATCCAGCGGCTCGGAGGGCATGACGTCCTTCGTCGCGCCGTCGATCTGCAGACCGTTGACATCGATCATGGCGCAGAGGTTATCCAAATGGTACTTTGCGGCGGACATTGCCGCCTCCCAAATCTGACCCTCTGCGATCTCACCGTCGCCGCACAGCGCGTAGACACGGTAGTCCTTCTTCGCGGTCTTGCCCGCCAACGCCATGCCGACGGCAACGGACAGACCCTGCCCCAGAGAGCCGGTAGACATATCGACGCCCTTGACGTGGCGCATCTCGGCATGACCGGAGTAGTGCCCCTTGATGGAACGGAAGAGCTTAAGGTCCTCCGTGGGGAAGAAGCCGCGCAGCGCCAGAACGGGATAGAGCGCGGGTGTGCAGTGACCCTTCGACAGCACAAAGCGGTCGCGGTCGGGGTCCTGCGGATTCTTCGGATCGACGTTCATCACGTTGAAATAAAGCGTGGTGATCGCGTCGATCGCCGAGAGGCTGCCGCCGATGTGACCGGACGCTGCGGTGTGTACCGCGTCCAGCCCCAGCAGGCGTGCCCGCGTTGCCATGATGGCAAGCTGCTTACCGTGTAGTTTTTCCATAAGATTTATTCCTTTCCATTAGTTTGCGCTTTTACGGATGCAGTGCGGACATAGTATTCCGCAATGCGGTAGGTGTCGTATTGCTCCTGCGCCGCCGCGGACAGCTCCGCCGTCCAAACGCCGTTTTCGACAAACAGCCGCCGGCGGTGAATGACGGGCAGCGTTTGGCGCATCTGCCGCTGACACTGTGCCCAGGCGGGACCGTCCCAGCCGCAGCAGTCAAGCAGCTCCGTCATGAGGTAGCACGGCGAGATCATGTCGCCCGTACCGCGAAACTCCTTTCCGAGCAGTTTTTTTGCCGCGTCGTTCGCCCAAATCAGGTAGGGCGTCGAGTAGAGGTTTTCGCAGCCGATCGCGCGGTTTTCGTCCACGTTGATGCCCAGCTCGGCGTAGTAGCAGTTGCCCGTGCCGAGGGTCGGCTTGTGGTCGCCGAAAAAGACCAGCACCACCGGCTCCGCGTCGTCGCGGAAGCTGTCAACAAAGGCGCCCATCTGCGCGCCCGTGTCGGCAACGGAGGAGAGATAGTTGTTGATCTGATAATATGCGCCGTCGGAAATGCCGTCGTGCGAGAGAAATATCCCACCCGTCAGCTCCGTCTCGCTGTAGGGGCTGTGCCCCTGATAGCTGACGTTGAAGGCAAAGTACGGCTGCGACCGATCGCGGCTCAGATAATCCTCCCGCCGATCGGCGAAAAATGCCGCATCATCGGGGTGGTCGTGGTAGGTGCCGCCCTCGGTCGGCAGCAGGTCATAGTGATTTTCGATAAAATCGTAGCGCGAAAAGCCGAGGCGGGGATTAACGCGGTCGCGGTTGTAAAACCAGTCGTTGCCGGGGTGCGCACCCTGCGTGGAATAGTCCTGCGCGGCGAACCAGCGGACATACGACTGCGTATTGCGGTGATAAAGCGTGTGCGGATAGGCAAAGCCCGTAAGGAACGAGCGCTCGGCGTTGATCGTGCCGCCGCCGTTGGTGTCGGAGATCAGAACGCCGTGGAAGCTCTCCGCCTCCAGCGCGTGAAGCGCGGCGTAGGGGTCGCTTGTAAAGCTCACGCCGTCAAAGACCGAGAGGTCGGAGTAGCTCTCCAGCATCGTGACGATGACGTTGACCTTCTGCTCCTGCGGAATGTCGGCATCGGCATAGGCGCCGAGCACCTCCTGCGCCGTCTCGCTGCTGTAGCCCTCGGGCTTTTCCGGAAGCGACTCGTCGATCGAGTGCAGGAACGACCAAAAGAAGCCGTGAGAGGCATAGTTCTCCGCCTCGCGGAATTCGTTAAAGAGGCTGCTGTTGGACTGTGCGTTATAGAGGTCGGGGTCGCCGTACCAAAGCTGCCACGACAGCAGCGCCAGCACGACACAGCCGACCGCGCCGACTGCCCGCAGCCACCGACGGCGCTTCGGAATTCTGCCGCGGGCATAGCGCAGCAGCACGAGCGTCGTCAGGAGCAGCAGTCCGATGCTGATGAAAAACAGCGGCGGGAATACCATCTCGTAATCGCCGACGGAGCCTGCCGCCTCGCCGAGCAGCGTAAAGTCCTCTGCCATGAGCGGGTCGCCGCGGATGGCAATTTTGAAATAGTTGCCGAATTCCATCGCCAGCAGCAGCGCCGCCGAAAGGAGATAGGCAAGCCACGCGCGGTTGGTCAGAAAATAGGTCAGCGCCGTGAGCAGTACCACAGGCAGCAGATTCAGCAGGAGGATCGTCGGGTGCGAAAAATAGGAGAAAAAGCGCTCGGCGGAGAAATCCAGCGTACCGATGAGCTGGCATAGCAGGTGCGTTCCGAGTACGGCACACGTCAGCAGCCCGATGGTCAGAAGCCACCGTACCCGCGGCGAAAATTCCGGCGGGCGGCGCAGAGAGCGGCGGGGCTTCGGCGCGGTAGTTGCGGTTTTCATCGGGACATCAAATCAGAAGGCGAGCTTTTCGGTGAGGTATGCCTTCAGCTCGGCAATGGGGATACGGACCTGCTCCATCGTGTCGCGGTCTCGGACGGTGACGGCGTGGTCGGCGGGCGTCGTTTCGTCGCCGACGGTGGCAAAGTCCACGGTGATGCAGTAGGGTGTGCCGATCTCGTCCTCGCGGCGATAGCGCTTGCCGATGGAGCCGGCATCGTCAAAATCGACCATGAAATCCTTTTGCAGGTCGCGGAAGATCTCCTCGGCAGCGGGGGTGAGCTTCTTCGACAGGGGCAGGACCGCCGCCTTGAAGGGAGCCAGTGCCGGATGCAGCCGCAGGACGGTGCGGACGTCGTCCTTGCCGTTCTTATCCTGCCCGACGACCTCCTCGTCGTAAGCATCGGCAAGGAAGGCAAGGAAGCTGCGCTCCACGCCGAGCGACGGCTCGATGACATAGGGGATGTAGCGGAGGTTCTTCTCCTGATCGTAGTAGGTCAGATCCTTGCCGGAGGTATTCTGATGCTGCGTCAGGTCGTAATCGGTGCGGTCGGCAACGCCCCAAAGCTCGCCCCAGCCGAACGGGAACAGGAACTCGAAGTCGGTCGTCGCCTTGGAATAGAAGCAAAGCTCCTCGGGGTCGTGATCACGCAGACGGAGATTTTCCTCCTTCATGCCGAGACTGAGCAGCCACTGCTTGCAGAAGCCGCGCCAGTACGAGAACCATTCGAGGTCGGTATTCGGCTCGCAGAAGAACTCTAACTCCATCTGCTCAAACTCGCGGACGCGGAAGATGAAGTTGCCCGGGGTGATCTCATTGCGGAAAGACTTGCCGATCTGACCGATGCCGAACGGGAGCTTTCTCCGCGTGGTGCGCTGGACGTTGACGAAGTTGACAAAGATGCCCTGCGCCGTCTCCGGACGGAGATAGACGGTGTTCTTTGCGTCCTCGGTGACCCCTTGGAAAGTCTTGAACATCAGGTTGAACTGACGGATGTCGGTGAAGTTGTGCTTGCCGCAGGTCGGGCAGGGGATGTTGTGACTCTCGATGAAGTCCTTCATCTCCGCCTGCGTGAACGAGTCGATGGGCTTTTCGAGGGTCAGCCCGTTCGCGGCGCAGTAGTTTTCGATGAGCTGGTCGGCGCGGAAGCGCTCCTTGCACTCGCGGCAGTCCATCAGCGGGTCGGAGAAGCCGCCGAGGTGACCGGAGGCGACCCACGTCTGCGGGTTCATGAGGATCGCGGAGTCAAGCCCGACGTTGTAGGGGTTTTCCTGCACGAATTTCTTCCACCACGCGCGCTTGATGTTGTTTTTCAGCTCTACGCCGAGGGGACCGTAGTCCCATGTGTTCGCCAGACCGCCGTAGATCTCGGAGCCTGCGAATACATAGCCGCGGTTTTTGCAGAGGGCAACGAGCTTGTCCATCGTTTTTTCCGTATTTTTCAGCATTTTTCTGCCTCCAGAGCATCATTATTCTAATGAAATATTATACCCGCAAACGCCAGCCATGTCAATACTTTCCGCACCGGAATCGCCACCCGCCGAGGGGCAGGGAGTATAATCAAGTGAACGGTGAAAGGTGAACAGTGAATAGTGAATAATGGCGGTGCGCCTCCGGCACGGATTGAAATTTCGGTCAACCACTCAATTATGCGGAGGGACGACCCCCTCAGGCGCTT
>OLSB01001914.1_pt1 | contig 18566 bp, 15 predicted proteins | sample 1672071 | NCBI WGS metagenome assembly OLSB01 (sample SAMEA3136642, study PRJEB25190) | human gut metagenome | biome: human gut; feature: human-associated habitat; material: faeces | place: Austria | collected 2013 | reverse complement strand
CCACCGCCACCCGGGCGGTGAGACGAAGGATCTTCTCCCGGGTGGCGGTGAGGCCGTGGGAGCCCACAGCGCACTTCATGATTCCCGGGCGGGAATCCGTCCCCGCGATGCCGTACTTGCACTCCCCGTCCAGAAGGTCAAAGAGGTAGGCCTCGGATTGTCCAGCCAGCCACGGCTCGTCCTGGTCGTAAAATCCGCTGGAAGCCACCAAATTCACCCCCGTAAGGCGGGAGACCTGGCGCAGCAAGTGGATATCCCGCCCCAGGTTGATGGCCGTACCGTCTACGATGGTGGCCACCCCGGCGGCCTTGGCCCGGTTCACCTGGTCCACCGCCCGGGCCAGCAGCTCCTCCTCCGGGCAGAACCGGGGGCCGAAGTTGGCCCGCATCGACCAGTCCCCACAGCAAATATGCTCATGGGCCAGGGTAAGGCCCATCTGGTCCACCGGCAGGGGACCCAGAACGGTGTGGATGTTCTTCATATCGCATACTCCCTTCTCGCTTGGCAGGAACAAGCCCCCCGGCTGCGGCAGGCTGTCCTTCTGTTTCCATGGTACCGTCCCCTCTGCCCTTCCGTCAAGAGAGGATCCCCTGCCGGCACGCCGGCAGGGGATCCTGGCACAGAAAAACAGAAAAAATAGAGGGACTTGTGGGTTTGGGTTGGGTTAGGTTAAGTCGATGGCATCGCCCCCCAGGCTGACCCGGTTGTGGGGGGCCAACCGCTGGCAGAGGGCTTGGATGGCCAGCAGGCGGGGGTCCCGCCCTTTCCGGCTGGTCAGGCCGGGGAGGGGGTAGTCCTCCCCGATCATCTCGTACTTGCTCTCCCCCAGGTTGTGATAGGGCAGGAGGTTGAGTTCCGGGGCATTCTCCAGCCCCGCCACGAAGCGGGCTCCGGCGGCCACCGCCTCGTCGTCGTCGTTGTACCCGGGGATGAGGGGCATCCGGACGATCACCTTGCCCCCCCGGCGGGGGAGTTCCCGGCAGAGGCGGGTGATGTTGTCCAGGATGACCCCATTGCCCACCCCGGTCATGGCCTGGTGCTGGGCGCTGTCCATGTGCTTCAGGTCCACAAACACCGTGTGGCAGTACTGGGCCACCTGCCAGAGGTGGTCCCAGGGGGCGTAGGCGGAGGTCTCGATGCAGGTGTTGAGGTAGTTGGTCCGGCACAGCCGGAGGGTCTCCGCCGCCACCTCGTATTGGAGGAGGACCTCCCCCCCAGAGAGGGTGACCCCACCTCCGCCCTTGCGGTAGAAGGCGGCGTCCTTGGCCGCCTCCTGGTACAGCTGGCGGGCGGTGTAGGTCTGACCAGAGAGGGTCCTGGCCCCGCTGGGGCAGGCAGGCACACAGGCGCCGCAGGCGGTGCAGGCGGAAAAGTCCACCGTCACCTTCTCCCCCGGGGCCACGGTGTTCACCCCTCGGGGACATGGCTCCACACACCGCCCACACCCGGTACACTTGGCGGGGTTCACCACCAACTGCGGCCGGGCGGCCAGCCCAAAGGGATTGCTGCACCACTGACAGCGCAGAGGGCACCCCTTGAAGAAAATAATGGTCCGAATCCCCGGCCCATCGGCATTGCGAAACCGCCCAATGTCAAACACAACCGCCGTCTTTTCTGCCTGCATAGGCACGCCCCTCCTTCCTATCAGCCCCCGCTTTCACGGGGCCCTTCGGAGAATTTTGGCCGCCGCAGCGGCCAAAACAAAGTTCTATCCATGAAATGCCCGGCTTGGCCGGGCATTTCATTCCCCTCGCCCCGAGAGTGCCAGCACCGCTGGCGCGGGTCGGGGCGCAGTCCCCAAGTTTGGGAGCCCAGCGCAGCGGGTCCCAAACTTCTTCCTTAAAATGTGTGCTCCGTCCGATTGATGATGTCATCCTGGACCCGCTCAGCAATGTCGGTCCAGTAGACGCTGTAGCCGGCCACCCGCACCATGAGGGTGGGGTAGTTCTCCGGGTGGGCCTTGGCGTCGATGAGAGTCTCCTTGTTGATGGTGTTGAACTGCACATGGTAAACGCCGTAGTCGTTGAGCATGGTGCGCACCAGGTTGGTGAAGTTGCGCATCCCCGCCTCCTTGTACACTGGCTCCACATAGGTGGCCTCGGGGCAGTTGAGGGGTACGTCACGGATGGTGGTCATGAGGATTCTCCTTTCCTTGGGATGGGTTCCCTTCCTAAATAGGTTATTAAGGTAGTTGGACACTGGCCAGCGCTCACTGCTTTTCCATGAGTTCGGACTGGCTGATCCACATGTTCAGCAGGGTGCCGTTGGTGTACACCGGGAAGTCCAGCTTGCCATAGCTCCGGGCGGCGGCGGTGGGGCCGTGGGTGTCGGCCTGCTGGGTGGCAGACATGGTGTCCGACAGGGGCATCCCCGCCAGGCGGCCGTTGGGGGTGGCCCCGGTCATGGCGCCGTAGCCCACGTTAGACTGGACCATCTGCACCGCCGCGTCGCAGTAGTGGCCCCGGTACATCTTCAGACCCATGGTGCACTGGGCGAACCACTCCCACAGGTCGGCGGCAATGTCGTCGGCGAAGTCGTCGTCGTTGCCGTACTTGGGGGCGGCCTGAAGCTGGATGCGCAGGTCCTCATACCCCTGGAAGTTGGCCATGCAGGCGTCCCGCACCTGGGCCAGGGTGGCCTTGTGGTCGGTGTAGACCACCTTCTTGATGGCGGCCACGGAGTCCACCATGGTGCCAAAGCCGCTCATGTTCATGGTGGGGCCCACGTTGACCTTGGCCCCGCCGGCGGTGGCGTCCTTGGCCTTCTCCAGGGCGCCCTCCAGCAGGACGGTGAAGGTGGGCAGGTTAAACTGCTCGGCCAAAAGCTTCTCGCACACCAGGAGGTTGGCGTGGGCCTCGTCGATGGCGTACTTGATCTGGGCCTTCACAGCGGCGTAGAACTGGTCAAAGGTCTCGAAAGTCTCCGGCGCGCCGCTCTCGTAGGTGAGGAGCTTGCCGGCGAACATGTTGTCCGTCCCCTCAGGCATGATGCCGTTGGTCACCGCCATGAGGGTGGCCCCGGCCACGTTGATGATGCCGGAGTCGGTGTGGCCGTACTGCAACCCCTCCGCCCCGGGCTCCACGCAGCCGATGGGGGAGCCGAACTTCAGAATGTCCTTCCGGGTGTAGTTGGAGTACCCCTCCGGCCCGCCGGCCCGGTGCTCCAGCATGGCATACAGCCCCTCGCAGTTGAAGAAGGAGGGGTGACCCATGCCCTCGGCGGCCAGTTCGCAGGCCTCGTAGAGGAGGGAGTCCGGGGTCTTCTGGTGGAGCAGGATGCTCACTGCGGGAGAGGTGGTCTTGGCGTACCGCATGGCCCGCAGGCAGAGGTAGGACAGCTCGTTGCTGGCGTCCTTGCCGTTCTCGTCCAGGCCGCCCACGTCCAGGTGGGGGTAGCGGTAGTAGCCGCCGAAGATGTAGGCCATCTGGGTGGACTGGAACCACACGTTGGAGGTCACCCGGATGTAGAGTTCCTCGATGAGCTCCATGGCCTTTTCCGGGGTGAGGATGCCCTTTTCGATGTCCGCTTTATAGTAAGGATACATGTACTGGTCAAACCGCCCCCAGGTGATGGAGGGGCCGGCCCCTTCCACAAAGAGGAAGAAGCACACCGCCCAGGCGGTCTCACAGGCGTCGTAGAAGGAGGTGGCAGGGCCCCAGGGCACCCGCTGCATCATGGCAGCCATGTTCTCCAGCTCCTGCTTGCGGGTGGGGTCCTTCTCCTGGGCGGCCTTTCGGGCGCAGGCGGCGGACATCCGCTCTCCCCACTCCCGGATGGCTTCCAGGACCTCGATGATGCCGGTGTAAAAGATCTTCTTGTCGATGGAGGCCGGGTCGTTGGGGTCCAGGGCGGCCAGGAGGGCCTTGGCCTTCTCATAGTACTTCACAAAGCCGTGCTGGATCACGTCGGTCCAGGCGGGGATGAAGTGGGAGCCGTTGGCGCAGAGGTAGTTGGACACGTCGGACACCCCGCCAAACTGGCCCCGGTTCCACTCCTCCTTGCTCACGTAGTGGCCCCATTGGACGGCCATGGTCTTGTCCTTCCAGTAGGGCAGGAGGTCCTCCTCCAGTTCCTTGTAGTCCTCGTCGGTGATCTCGAAGGGGTCGTAGGTCCGGTCCCGGAGGTTGGGCAGGTCGTCGGCCAGCCAGTGGGCGTGGAGCTCAATGGCGAAGTTGGCCCCCCGGATCCGCTTGGTGGGCCAGCCCACCAGCTGCTCGTAGTCATAGACGTTGTCGGTGAGGGTACGGTAGACCTCGGCGGAGGCCTTGTACCGCCGCATGAGGCTGGGCATCCCCTCGGTGGCCCGGTATACCTTGGTGTAGGCCCGGGCCCGGGTGATGTCCACATTGGGGCGGTTGGCGTGGAGCATTCCGTTGAGCTCCTGAATGCGTTTCGTGCTGCCGACTTTGGCGACGGTGCCGGCACGGAGTTGGTTGCCTAAGGCGGCGCCAGCGGTGGGTGTGGTCATAGCAATGCTCCTTTCGTAAGGGAGGGGGACACCCCTCCTCTGTCTATGGGATGGAAGCGACAGGGGGCATGGGCCTCAATCCAAGGTCCCCTTCCCTGCCCAGGCCTGGACCTGGGCGGCGTCGTGGCCGAAGAGAAGGGTGGCCTGGTACTCCGCCGCCAGGGCCTGCACCCGGCGGCGGTTGGCATGGAAGGCCGCTTCCACCGCCGGGGCGGCGGTGCCCGGGGGCAGGTCGTGCTGGTAACTCTCCGCCGTGGCCAGGGTGTCGCTGGTGGTGAGGAGGGTGCCGTGGTGCTGGGTCTTGAGGATCATCCCCAGAACCCCGGGGGTGTGGGCTTGCTGGACAAAGAGGCCCAGGTCTTCCGCCAGCCAGGTGGTGCCGCGGATGGTTTCAAACCGGATTCCCGGCAGGTCGAAGAGGGACCGGATGTAGGGGCCTTTCTGCCCGGTGGTGACGCTCCACCAGGCCTGCTTCAGGTCGGCCTCGGCCACCAGGACGTGACGGAAGGCCTGGGTGCCCGCAAAGGCCGCCAGGCCCCCGGCGTGGTCAAAGTGGAGGTGGGAGAGGATGAGCTGGTCCATGTCCCCCGGAGTCAGGCCCACCTGGGCCAGGGCCTTCTGGATGGGGACGATCCCCCGGACGGGGTAGTCGTACAGGACTCGCTGCATCTCCCCCTGGAGGAAGGCGGGGCTGTGTCCGGTGTCGTAGAGGACGTTGCCCAGGGTGGGGTGGCGGATCAGCACCGCCCAGGCGGGGGAGAAGAGCATCTCCTCCGGGTCCTGGCACCGGACCAGCCGGTGTTTGGGAAAGTCCATGCCCCCCAGGGGCAGGATGCGCACCTCCATGGCGTCAGTCGATGACCCCTTGGCCCGCCCAGTCCAGGATCTGGTCGATGTCGTGGCCGAAGAGAAGGGTGGCGTTGTAGTTCTTCTCCATGGCCTTGATCCGCTCCAGGTTGTCGTAGAACTCGTCGGTGGTGGCATTGATGGTGCCCCCAGGGGGCAGGGCCTGGCGGTAGCTGTCAGCGGTGTAGATGGCGTCACTGGTGGTGAGAATGGTGCCGTGGTGCTCGGTCTTCAGGATCAGGCCGATGACCCCCGGGGTGTGGGAGGCCTGGATGAAAAGGCCCAGGTCGTCGGCCAGCCAGGTGGTGTCGTGGATCGTTTCAAACCGGATGCCCTCCACATCAAAGAGGGAGCGGATGTAGGCCCCGTTGTTCCCCGTGGTCACCGCCCACCAGGCCTGCTTCAGGTCGGCCTCGGAGACCAGGACGTGGTCGATGGCCTTGGTGCCCACGAAGTGCTGCAGGCCTCCGGCGTGGTCGAAGTGGAGGTGGGAGAGGATGAGCTGGTCAATGTCCCCAGGGGTCAGGCCCTCCTTGGCCAGGGCCTCCTCGATGGTGATCATCTCGGTGATGGGGTAGTTGTGGAGCATTTCCGGGGTGTAGGTCTTTAAGAAGTCCGCACTGTTGCCGGTGTCATAGAGGATGTTCCCCAGGGTGGGGTGCTGGATCAGCAGAGCCACCGCGGGAGAGACCACCATGGTGGCCTCATTGTCACATTCTACCAGACGAAACCGGGGAAACTCCATCTTCCCCAGGTATAATACACGAAGTTTTAGTCCCATGGTCTTGTTCTCCTTCCTATGGGCAGGGTAAGGGCTATAGGTTCATTGAACCCCATTCGAGGGGAAAAATCAATCCACAAAACCCCATGGATTCATTCCTTTTTCGCATGAATCGGTGGGATTGCACGGAAATTTCGATGGATTCTTATTTCCCCAGATAGCCGCCGTCCACCGGCAGGATGGCGCCGGTGACATAGGCCGCCGCCGGGCTGGCCAGGAAGACCACCGCCCCCTGGAGGTCCTCCGGCTGGCCCCACCGGTGCATGGGGATGCGGCCGGTGATCTCTGCATACTGGGCGGGGTTCTTCCCCTGCATGTCTGCGGTGAGCTGGGTCACCATGTATCCCGGAGCGATGGCGTTGACGTTGACCCCCCGCCCCGCCCACTCGTTGGACAGGGCCTTGGTGAGTTGGGCCACCGCCCCCTTGCTGGCGGCGTAGGCGGGAATCTGCTCGCTGCCAAAGAAGGAGGTCATGGAGGCCACGTTGATGATCCGCCCGCCCCCCTGGGCCAGCATGGTTCGCCCCGCCAGCTGGGCCAGGCGGAAGACCGCGTCCAGGTTGATCCTTAAGATCTGCTGCCACCGCTCCGGAGGGAAGTCCTCTGCCGGGCAGCGGTATTGGATCCCTGCGCCGTTGACCAGGATGTCCACCCGGCCCCCCAAGGCCGCCAGGACCCTGTCATAGAGGGCGGGGAGGCCCTCCCAGTGGCTCAGGTCCCCCTGGACCCCGTGGACCGGGGCCCCTTGGGCCCCCAGCCGGGCGGCCGCCTCCCCCACGGCGGGGGACCGGTCCACCAGCACCACCTCGGCCCCGGCCAGGTGGAGCCCCTCCGCCATGGCGTAGCACAGGCCGGCAGCCCCGCCGGTGACCATGGCCTTCTTTCCATTCAATTGGAACCATTGCATGGCGTCGATCATGTTAAATTCCCTCCTGTTCCATCTCTCCCAAAACCTGGTCGGCCACCGCCAGGGTGCGGCGGATGTCCTCCTGGGTGTGGGCGGTGGAGAGATACTCCCGCCCCCGGCGGTCGGTGAAGCGGACGCCGTAATCCTCGCACCCGGCCACGAAACGCTGGTAGGCAGCCAGGTCGGCCTGGGTGAGCCAGTCCCGGAAGTCCCCCAGGTCTTGGGTGTAGCCAAAGCCCAGGACGAAAATACTCCCCAGGTGGCGGAGGTAGAGTTTGCGGCGGTACTTCTCCCCCAGGGCCTGGAAGCCGTCCTCCAGCTGCTGGCCCAGGGCCTCCAGCCGGGCATAGACCCCGGGCTGGGAGAGTTCCTCCAGGGTGGCCAGGGCGGCGGCCACCCCCACGGGGTTGCCGTTGAAGGTCCCCGAGGCAGGCACCCCGCAGTCCATCACGTCCCGCCGGCCCACCACCGCCCCGAAGGGGTACCCGCTGGCGATGGCCTTGGCGAAGGTGGCGATGTCCGGCGTCACCCCGTAGTAGGCCTGGGCCCCTCCCAGGGCCAGGCGGAAGCCGGTGATCACCTCGTCAAAGATCAGCAGCACCCCGTGGCGGCGGGTAAGCTCCCGCACCCCCGCCAGGTAGCCGGGCTGGGGGAGGATGGGGCCGGAGTCACACATGCAGGGCTCCATGAGGACGGCGGCGATCTCCTCCCGCCGCTGGGTGAGGGTCCGGTCCAGAGCCTCCAGGTCATTCCAGGGCAGGAGGATGAGGTCATCCGCCGAGGACAACCGCTGGCCCTTGGTGGGGAGGATTTTTCGGGGGTTCTCCCGGGGGCCCAGGTCGGCCACGGTGTCCGCGTCGATGCTCACCTTCTCCTCATCGGACCAGCCGTGGTACTGACCCTCGAACTTGACGATCTTGTACCGCCCGGTAAAGGCCCGGGCCAGGCGGAGGGCGTACATCACCACCTCCGTACCAGAGTTCTGATAGACCACCTTCTCCGCCGCAGGGATCACCTGGGTGAGCCGGCGGGAGAGCGCCCCCAGTTCCGGCGTAGGCGCGGAGAAGTGGGTGCCCCTCTTCAGCTGTTCCGCCACTGCCCGGTCCACCGCCGGGGGGCAGTGGCCCAGGAGCATGGGGCCGAAGCCCAGGATGTAGTCGATGTACTCGTTGCCGTCCACGTCGTAGAGTTTGGAGCCCTTCCCGCGGGTCATGGCGATGGGGTAGTCCCGGTAGCTGGGGACGTGGAAGGAACTGCCTACCCCGTCCACCAGGTAAGGAAGGGTGGCCTGGTAGAGCCGGCGGGAGCCTTGGGTGTGGTATTTTTGCATGGAGCACCTCCTGCCCGGGGCCTGCCGGCCCCTGTGATTGGTTTCTGCCCTGAGTATACGCCATGGCCCGGCGGGGGAGCAACGGGAGCGGAGAAAATTAGCCTTCCTGGTTTCTCCCCCCTCTCCCCCTTGTTTTTTGCGCAAGGTTCCCAATTTTATCCAAAGAAATCCTTCCCATTTGGACACTTTCCCCTTTTGCAATGAGAAAAGCGTTGTGATCGGATCACAACGCTTTTCTCAGTTTTTTGTGATAAAATCATAAAGCTTCCGCCCCAGCATCACCTGGAAGAAGTCCTCACTCTGGCCCAGGTCCCGGTGCAGGAGGGACTGGATCTTCCTCAGGCGGTAGTGGAGGGTGTTGGGGTGGAGGAACATGGCCTGGGCCGTGGCCTTGGCGTTGCCGTTGTGGTCCAGGTAGCAGATCAGGGTGTCCAGCAGGGCCTGGTGCTCCGGCTGCAGCAGGGGGCCCAGCAGCCGCTCCGCCATGGCGGCCAGCTCCTCCCGGGTCCCCCCGCGCTGGAAGAGGCGGCGGTCCACCAGGTCATCATACCAGGTTACGGGCCCGCCCCGGCGCTGGGGGTGGGCCAGAGCCTGACGGGCCTGGTCGGCGCTGGCCCGGCAGGTCCGGAAGTCCCGAAAAGCCGCCCCCACCCCCACCTGGAGGGCGGGGAAGTAGGCGGACTGGGGCAGGGCCGCCGTCACCGCCTCCAGGCGCTGGGGCAGGGCTGCCGGCCGGCCCGGCGGATCCTCCGCCAGCCAGAGGATGGTCTCCCCCGCCACTGTGAGGTATCCCGGGTCCCCCAGACGGTCCAGCACCTGGCGGAGGTAGGCCGCCCCCTGGGCCAGCCAAGCCTCCTCCGTCTCCTCCTCGTAGAAGGGGGTCACCGGCAGGGGCGTCCCCGGCAGCCCCGGGCGGAAGAGGACCGCCCGGAAGGTCCGCCCGCCCCCCAGGCCCACCTCGGCCAGCCGCTGGAGGCGCTTCTCTGACAGGCGCTTGCCGGTGAGCAGGTCCCGCAGGGCCCCCTCCACCTGGCCGGTCTTCTGCCGCTGCTGGAAAATGGCAAAGGCGATGCTCTGGCTCACATCCACCATCCGCACCTCGGCAGGCATCTCAAACAGGGGTAGACCCAGCCGGTCCCCCAGGGCCAAAACGGCGTAATCGGCCAGGATGGGGAAGGTCAGCACCATCTGGTCCACCTCGCTGTCGCAGTTGCCCCGGACGCAGAGGAGCCGGTCCCCCAGGCCGTTGAGCAGGGGGATCACTTCCTTGGGGGCGTATTCCCGGGGCAGGTCGTTCCGGGGGCCGTGGTAGAGCAGGTCCCCCAAGAGCACCAGCCGGTCTGCCCCCTCCCGGGCGAAGGCCTCCACCAGGGCCCGGGCATAGTAAGCCGAACCGTGCAGGTCCGACGCGATCATCCATTGCATGGCTATCTCTCCTTTCCGTGGTATGGGAGGGTCCCATGATACCACAGCAGGCAAGCCCTGTCAAAAGGAACCGGCCCCAGCAAGGGAAAAGGAGAGCACCGGTGGGTGCTCTCCTTTTCGGCCGCAAGGCAGAATCTTACTGGGCCACGGTCTGGCAGAAGCGCATGAGAATGGTGGCGATCTGCGCCCGGGTGGCGTTGCCGGCGGGGCGCAGGGTGTCATCCTCAAAGCCCTGGAGCAGACCCTGGGCACAGGCCCAAGCCATGGGGATCTGGGCATACGCCTGGATGGTCTCGGCGTCGGGGTGGCCGCTCAGGTCGGCAGAGGCCGTCACATCGTAGCCCTTGGCCTCGGCATAGCGGTAGAGGATGGCGGCCATCTGCTGGCGGGTGATCTCGTCCCCGGGGGCGAATCTTGTGTCGCTCACCCCGTTGACGATGCCGTTGGCGGCAGCCCAGACCACCGCGTCGGTGTACCAGGTGTCCGCTTCCACATCGGTGAAGCCGCTCTCACCGGTGACGGCGGGCTGGCCCTCCAGACGGTAGAGGATGGTCACCAGCTGGGCCCGGGTGGTGGTGTGTTCCGGGGCGAACTGGTTGTTCTCAATGCCGTCCATAAGGCCGTTCTCATAGACGTACTGGACCGCCTGGGCATACCAGGCATCGGCGGCCACGTCGGTGAAGGGGTGCTGCTCGCCGCTGCCCTGGCTGTGGTCGCTTTCGTCGATGACCACAGCGTACTGGGAGGCATGGGTCAGGGGGAAGGCAGCGGTGCCGTCTGCGGCGATCCGCACGGAGGCCTCCAGGTCCATGGCTGCCGCGTCCTCATTGTAGTGGTAGAGGTTGGCCCAGGCCCCGGCGTTGTCCCGGCCCAGGGGCACGGTGAGGGTCATGGGGAAGCCGAAGGCCCCCTCATGGGCCAGGGTGAACTGCACCACCGTCCCGTCGCCGGCCACGGTGTCCACCACCTGGCTGGGGAAAAGGCAAGTTTCCTTTCTGTGACTTCTCTGGGTTTGGGTTTCTCTCAGTCCTCCTTCTCCTGTTCCTCCAGCCACTGGGGCAGCTGGGACAGGTTTAACAAAACGCCGTCGGCCCCGGCGGCCAGGAAGGTCTCCTTGGCCCGGGCCAGGACACGCTCCCTGTCCTGGGGCGGGAGGGCCTCGTACTCCTCCTGGGTGAGGCCCAGGACGCTGCTGCCCTCCAGCACCCCCAGGGAGAGGATGCCGGCATTTTTTCCCTCTTGAATGTCCGCGACCGTGTCCCCCACCTTCACCACATCGGCTACGGAGGGGATTTGGAACTGGGCCATGTTGGCATAGATCATGTAGGGGTATGGCCGGCCCAGGCCCTGGACGCTGTCCGGGCTGAACCAGGCGTCGGGGGCATAGCCCTGCCGGGCGGCGCCCTGGGTCACCACGGCCATCATCTGATCGGTGTAGCCGGTGGTGGAGCCAATGCGGATCCCCTGGGCCCGGAGGGCCTCCACGGTCTCCACCACCCCGGGCTTGGGGGCGGCGTAGTCCGCCAGGCTCTCCATAAGGGAGTCCTCAAAGACGCCATAGATTTTCTCCACGGCGGCCTCGTCGGCGGCCCCCTGGTTCTCCTGCCACTGCCGCTGGATGGCGGGCATGGCCAGCATGGTGCGGATGTGGTCCCGCTTGAGCATGCCCATGGGGGCGCGGATCTCCTCCACGGTGGGGTTCACCCCGAACTTCTGGAAGGCCAGGGCAAAGGCGTTGACCGGGGCGAAGCAGCCGTAGTCCACGGTGGTGCCCGCCCAGTCGAAGATGATCAGTTGGGGTTTCATTGTGCTGCCTCCGTTTCCTTCAGAAAGTCTGCCAGAATGGCGCTGAGCTTCAAAATATCCTCGGGATAGATCTCCCCGATGTTGCCCACCCGGAAGGTGTCGGCCTCCATCACCTTGCCGGGGTAGAGGACATAGCCCCGGTCCTTGATATAGCGGTACATCTCCTCAAAGGTGAACGTGGCCCCCTCGGGATAGCAGAAGGAGGTGATGATGGGTCCCTGGACCGCCGGGTCCAGGTAGGGGCGGAAGCCCAGGGCCTGGAAGTTCTCCGCCAGCAGGCGCTGGTTTTCGTCGTACCGGGCGTGGCGGGCGGGGATGCCCCCCTCGGCCTCCAGCTCCTTCAGGGCCTGGTCGAAGGCCAGCACCACGTGGGTGGGGGAGGTGAAGCGCCACTTGCCGCCGCCGTCCTCCATCCCCTTCCACTGGTCATAGAGGTCCAGGGACAGGGAGCGGGCCTGGCCGGCGCAGGCGGCCAGCTTCTCCCGGTTGGCCAGGATGAAGGAGAAGCCGGGAACCCCCTGGATGCACTTGTTGGCGCTGGAGACCAAAAAGTCGATCCCCCAGTCGGCCAGGGGGATGTCGATGCCGCCGAAGGTAGACATGGCGTCCACGATAAAGGTCTTGCCGGCGGCCTTGGCCACCTGGCCCACCGCAGCCACGTCGTTGAGGATGCCGCTGGTGGTCTCCCCGTGGACCATGGCCACGTGGGTGATGGCGGGGTCCTCCGCCAGATACTTGGCCACCACGCCGGCCTCGGGGCGCTGGTCGTTGGGCTGCTCATAGAGGGTGTAGGCCACCCCGGCGTGGCGGCAGATGTCGGTCATCCGCAGGCCATAGGCCCCGTTGGCGGCGATGAGGACCTTGTCCTTGGGCCCCACCACGGTGGTGAGGACGGACTCCACCCCGAAGGTGCCGCTGCCCTGCATCAGCACGGCGGTGTATGCCGGCTCGGCCACATGGCCCAGGGCCAGCAGCTGGGCGCGGATGCGCTGGGTGATCTGCTTGTAATCGTCGTCCCAGGTGCAGTGGTCCACCTGCATCACGGCCTTCACCGTGTCGGTGGTGGTGAGGGGACCGGGGGTCAAAAGCTTATACTGGTTCATGATACTACTTCCTTTTCTAATTTCTTCCATTTTTCCGGGGTGTTTCCCGGTTTTTGTCCATAAGAAAAGGGCGCGGTCACGCCCTTCTCTTATGGAGTATGATGGGGGTCACGGGATTCCTCAGGGCTTGGCAGCCTCGGAGATCTCGATGTGGTGCTCGTAGAGTTCAAAGGTCAGCGGCTCGCTGAAGGTCTTGGGGTAGGCAGACTTGTTTGCGTTGTCGGAGCTCTCCCCTTCGTACAGGGGGTTGGGATAGTTCTGCTGGAGCTCGGCACGGCCGTTCTCAATGATGCACTGGGCCATCTCCATGGCCAGGGGGTTGGTGGCATCGCCCTTGTCCAGCACAGCCACGGACTCAGTCAGGGAGAAGTTGCCCTCGGTGGGGTCCACATAGTCGATGGGCAGGCCGTCGTTCTTGGCAGCCACAGCCTGGTGGCGCAGGCCGAAGCCCACGGCTACCTCACCGGCCTCGCACAGCTGCAGGGGGGCGGAACCGGAGGACTCCACATGGTCGCCGGCGTTGACGTAGATGTCGTGGAGGATGTTCTGGGCCTCTTCCTCGCCGTACTCAGACACCAGAGCCTGCATCAGCAGCCAGGCGGTGGAGGAGGACTGCACGTCGGTGACGGCCACAAAGCCGGCATAGGCGGGGTCAGCCAGGTCCTTCAGGCAGGTGGGCATGGGGAGGTTGTTCTCGGCCAGCATCTCGGTGTTCACGATGATGGCCCCCTCCTGGGAGGTGATGGGGGCGGTGTAGTCGGGGACCTCCTCCAGGGTGTTCACGGCAAAGGTCAGGGGGAGGAACATGGCGTTCTTGTCCTGGGCGCTCTGGAGGTAGAAGGTGCTCATGGTGACCATGTCGGCCTCCAGGTCGGTGCCCTCAGCCAGGAGCTTGCCCCCCAGCTCGGAGGTGCCGAAGGTCTGGAACACGTACTGCCCCTCGTAGCCGTTGCTGTCCAGGGCGTTCTCCATGGCGGTGATGGCTTCCTCGTCGGCGTTGGAATAGATGACCACCTGCTCTGCGGAGGTGTCGCCGCTGTCCCCGGCGCTGCCGGCGTCGGCGGAGGTGTCGTTGGTGCTGCCGCAGCCAGCCAGAAGGGCTGTGGCCATGGTCAGGGACAGGCCCAGAGCCAATAACTTCTTGAGATTCATGATGCTTTCATTTCCTTTCTCTTCTTTGCGTTACTGCTTCCCTTCCGGGAACTTTTATTTGCAAGCCAGGTAAAGATGGCTTTTGCAATGAGGTTGGTGGCCAGGATCAGCAGGGACAGCACAAACACCTGGTCATACTCGTTGATGTACTGCAGCTGCTTGATCTTGGTGGTGAGGACCATAGTGCGGGCCCCGGCCAGGAAGATCAGGGCGCTGATGGTGACCATGGAGTTGATGAAGTAATAGCTGAAGGTCTCGATGAGGCTGGCCGCGGCGTTGGGGGTCACCACCCGGAGGATGGTCTTGGGCCAGCTGTCCCCCATGAGCATGGCGGTGGTCTCCCACCCTGCGTTCATCTTGGACAGGGAGTTCTTCATCATCAGGTAGGGGGTGGAGAAATAGTGGACGATGTTACACAGGATCATCAGGGGGAAGGTGTTTTGCAGGGAGGTCCCCGAGAAGACGAACAGGAAGGCCAGGCCCAGGACCATGCCGGGGATGGTGTTGGTCACCAGGGCGATGGCGTCGATAACCTGCTTGCACCAACCGGGCAGCTTGCTCCGGGCGGTGATGAGGGCCGCGCCGTAGGCCGCCAGGGTGCCGAACAGCGCCGTGGCCAGGGCCATGCCCAAGGAGTTGAGGTAGACGGTCTGCAGCTCATTGTCTGAGAAGACCTCTTGGAAGTGTTCCAAGGTGAACCCGGTCTGGTAGGGCCAGCGCTCCACCAGGGGCACCACGAAGATCACCACGAACATGCACAGGATCAGGATGGCCAGCACCGTGCCGGACAGGCCCCAGGCGGTGTCCCGGCCGGGGTTGCGGCGCAGGTCGGCGTCGCTGATGCGGTCGTATCGGATGTTGTACCGCTCCAGAAACCGCAGCAGCAGGATGCTGACGATGGAGGGCAGGAGCATCACCACGGAGATCACGGCCCCCCGGTTGAAGTCGGGCACGCCCCCCAGCATCTCGTTGTACAGCACCGTGGCGATGACGTCGTAGTCACCCCCCACCGAGGCGGGGATGCCGAAGTCGGTGAAGCACAGGAAGAAGGACTGGATGAAGGCCCCCGCCAAGGTCCCCAGCAGGGGACGGAGGATGGCGATCCAGAAGGTGGACAGGGTCCCGTCCCCCATGGCCTTGGAGACCACCAGGGTCTTTTTGTCCACATACCCCATGGTGTTGTGGATCAGCAGGAAGGCCACCGGCACCGTGTAGATCACATACCCCACCAGCAGGCCGCCAAAGCCGTAGATGTCAAAGAACTGGTGGCCCAGCAGCCGGGTGATGAGGCCCTGCTTGCCAAAGGAGTAGATGATGGCAAAGCCGTAGGTGATGGTGGGCAGGAACATGGGTAAGGTGGCCACCGCTTGGACAAACCGCTTAAAGCCCCGGGGCAGGCGGGTGTAGTGGATGATGTAGGCCATGACAAAGGCGATGCCCACCGCCACCAGGGCTGAGACGATGGACACAGCAAAGCTGTTGCCCAGGGCCGTGGTGAACCCCTTGCCGGAGAAGACGTCCAGGTAGTAGGCCCCGGTGAGGCCATCCTCCCCCAAAAAGGACTTGAGCAGAAGCCGGATGGCAGGCACCGCCAGGAAGATGGCAAAGACCGCCACCAAAACCAGGAAAATGAGCTTCAGCTCCCAAGATTTCCGTTTCATGTCGGTGTCCTCGGGTTATCCGGCAATGGAGTTGGCGCTGCTCCCGAAGAGAGCATAGATGTTGTTGCGCTTGATCTCCAGCTGGTTGAGGATGAACTTCCGCACGAAATCGTTCTCCGGCTTCTGGATGATCTCTGCCGGGCGGCCATACTGGGCGATGGTCCCCTGGTCGATGATGAGCACCCGGTCGGAGAGGGTGAGGGCCTCCTCAGGGTCGTGGGTGACGATGATGGTGGTCAGGTGGTACTCCCGGGCGATGGTCTTGATCCGGTCCTTGATGGACTCCTTGATCACCCCGTCCAGGGCGGACAGGGGCTCGTCCAGCAGGAGGATCCGGGGCTTCATCACCATGGTGCGGGCCAGGGCCACCCGCTGCTTCTGGCCGCCGGAGAGCTGGTCCACCCGCTTGTTCAGGTGGTCCTCCAGGCCCAGGAGGTGGATGAGTTCCTCCACCTCTTCCTTGGAGGAGATGCCGGGCTTGTTCTTCAGCCCATAGGTGATGTTCTGGTAGACGTTCAGGTTGGGGAACAGGGCGTAGTCCTGGAAGACGATGTTAAAGCCGCGCTTTTCCATCACCGTCCGGGTGAGGTCCTCTCCGTTATACACAATGGTGCCGGCGTCGGCCTCTACGATGCCCAGGATGATGTTCAGCAGGGTGGTCTTGCCGCAGCCGGAAGGGCCTAGGATGGAGACAATCTCCCCATCCTCTACCTGGATGGAAATATCCTTGAGGACCGAAACCCCGTCGAACGACTTTTGAATATGGCTGAGTTCTAACATAGCAGTGCTTCTCCTTTTCCTTTCTGCAAGATGGCAGGCCAGCAGGGCGGCCCGCTTCCGTTTACAAGTGCAGTGTAGCAAAGGTGACCAGCCGCTTACCACCATTGTCCCGTAAAACCCCCGTGAAGCCATGGTTAAATCCTGTCAGAGAAAAAACAGGAACCTTGTAGTTTTCCCTACAAGGTTCCTGTTGGCGCTCTGGCCTTCCGCCGCCCGGCCTGGGAGTTACTGGTCCGGGTAGTCCCGGTCGGCAATCACCTGGCCGCTGTGGTCCAAGTTGTGGGAGAAGCGCTCGTAGTCGCTGAGGATCACCGCCATGTACAGCATATCCACCACCGCCAAGTCGGCCACCCGGGAGAAGATGGCCTTGCCGTACACCGTCTGGGCCGTTCCCCCCACGCCCAGGGCCACGTCGGCGTAGCGGAAGAGGACGGGGTCCTCCCCCCCGGCCACGGCGATGGTCACCGCCCCGGCCTTCTGGGCCAGGCGCAGGGCCTTCACCGTGTCCATGGACTTGCCCGAGTGGGAGAAGGCGATGGCCGCGTCCCCCGGCCGCAGATGGGCCGCCCCAATCTGCTGGAGATAGGCGTCGGTGTGAAACCGGCAGGGCAGGCCCAGGTAGGTGAGCTTGGTCAGCAGGTCGCTGGCCGGGGCGCAGGAATTCTCCACCCCATAGATATCAATGAATTGCGCCCCGGCCAGGATCCGGGCGGCCCGCTCCAGTTCCCCGGTGGGCACCGATTTCAAGGTCTCCTCCAGCTGCGCCCGGTGGGTGCGCACCGCCTTGAGGGGGAGGTCCCCCATCCGCTCCCAGGGCCGCAGGGCAAAGCCCCCCAGGTAGTCCAGGGCGTTCCCCCGGACCTGGCCCTCCTTCTGGCTGAGGGCCCCTTTGAACTCCCGGTACCCCCGGTAGCCCAGCCCCCGGACGCAGCGGATCACCGTGGGCTCGCTGACCCCGGCGCCCCGGGCCAGTTCCCCGATGGTGAGGTCCTCCAACTCCTCGGCGTGCGCCAGGAAAAACTCCGCCACCTTCTGCTCTGACGGGCGCAGGGACGCATACGCGCCCTTGACCCGATCCTCCCATGTAATGCCTTGTTCCATGCTGGGTTTCCTCCCTGTCCGGCGAAAAATTACAAGGCCCATACGGGCCTTTGTAACTCCTAGGAAAATTTTCTTTGACGGGGCCTGCTGGTGCAAAAATCTGCCGGGTTTTCCCGGGATTTCCCCCTACCCTTTCGTCTTTTTTCTCTATTGTAGCCATCCGCCGGTTCCCCTTCCATCAGGAAACGGAGAAATCTTTGTTTCCTTTTGGTTAAACCGCGCTGCCCCATTTGCGTTTCGCCGCCCGGCGTGCTACACTGAGAGCCAAGACCGTTTTCCCCAGAAAGGATCCCGCCATGCACACCAAACGCGACCTGACCCAGGGGAGCATTCCCCGGGGCCTGCTGGGGTTTGCCCTCCCCCTGATCCTGGGCAACCTCCTGCAGCAACTGTACAATTTGGCCGACACCTGGGTGGTGGGGCAGTTCATCGGGGAGGGGGCCCTGGCTGCGGTGGGGTCCTCCTACACCCTGATGACCTTTCTCACCTCCATCCTTCTGGGGCTGTGCATGGGCAGCAGCGTCTACTTCTCCATCCAATTTGGCCGGCAGGACCCGGACAAGCTGCGCAGCGGCATCTTCCAGGCCTTTCTCCTCATTGGCGCCATCACCCTGGTGCTCAACGCCCTGGTCTACGCCCTGGTGGACTCCATCCTCCTCCTGCTGCAGATTCCCCCGGAGGTCACAGGCCTCACCAAGACCTACCTGCTGTGGGTCTTTGCCGGGATTGTGGCCACCTTTCTCTATAACTTTTTTGCCAACCTGCTCCGGGCGGTGGGCAACTCCGTCACCCCCCTGCTCTTCCTGGGAATCTCGGTGGCGCTGAACATCGGCCTGGACCTCCTCTTTGTGGTGCCCCTCCAGATGGGGGTGCAGGGGGCAGCCCTGGCCACGGTGATCTCCCAGTATCTGGCCGGCCTGGGGCTGGCGGGGTACACTTGGAAGGCCTTCCCCGCCCTGCGGGTACGGCGGGAGGACCGGGTTTGGAACAAAGCCACCCTCCGCCAACTGCTGAGCCTGTCCGGCTTCACCTGCCTGCAGCAGTCGGTGATGAACTTCGGCATCCTCCTGGTCCAGGGGCTGGTGAACAGCTTCGGCACCACGGTGATGGCCGCCTTCTCCGTGGCGGTGAAGATCGACACCCTGGCCTACATGCCCGTCCAGGACTTCGGCAACGCCTTCTCCACCTTTGTGGCCCAGAACTTCG
>OLSB01001911.1_pt1 | contig 18581 bp, 15 predicted proteins | sample 1672071 | NCBI WGS metagenome assembly OLSB01 (sample SAMEA3136642, study PRJEB25190) | human gut metagenome | biome: human gut; feature: human-associated habitat; material: faeces | place: Austria | collected 2013 | reverse complement strand
TAAAAGACAACAGTATAAATATTTACGACCTTTCGGCAGTTGTTTCTTACTTCGGAATGAAAATAGATAAAGACACTCAGCCCGAATATGCAAGATATGATTTAAACCGCGACGGTGCTATAGACTCCAGAGATGTAGCATATGTACTGGTATCGTGGGGTAAATAATTAAACAGCATAATCTGTTTTTCTGAAGCGATAAATAAAGACAAGGCAATTTAAATTGCCTTGTCTTTATTCTTTATGAGAGAAAAAGTTTTGGTCGGGAAAAACACTAAATTAAGAACTTTTGAGCGTTTTGCAATTGCAGCTGCCGCATATGAAAAAATAATTCCGAAAAGGCAGCCGATAACTATGTGAATGACAAGAGCTGTTATTCCGGCTTTCAGCAGAAGAATTCTCGCGGCAGAAGTAAATATTGTATGCAGCAAATATATCTGAAAAGAATATTTGCTCATAAAATCGAAAAAACAAGCCATAAAGCGCATGTTTTCCGCGGCGTATACAAAGAGTATGCTTGCATATATTCCGAGAAGCATCAGAAACTCTTTTATAAAAGGTTTTTCGTTTAAAGAAAAACAAACAAGTAAAAATCCGAGTGCAATATGAATAACAATTACTGCTGCCGCAAAAAACGGTTTTGTTTTTTTAAACGGTTTTATACCAAAAACGGTTCCCAAACCGAAAGCAAGGGCAGAGTAAAAAACAATGCCGAAGCTTCCGAAATCAACTCCGAAAAAAGGAGCTGTGTAAGTGAAAACAACGGTTAATACCGTGATTTCCGCGTTGCTTAATGACTCCGAGAGAAGCGCCCACATGCAAAGCAAAAAGAAAAGGGCATAAAGATACCAGTATTGTGCCACGGGTGTTTTCCATACACAGAGAATTTCACTTAAAGACGAGTGAGTATTAACCGAATCTGTAAGGCTGTTGATCACTATATATAAACCGGAAAAAAATAAGTATGGAATACCAAGATTTATTGCTTTGTAAAGAATAAACTTTTTCGGTGAGCGCGCTTTTTTGTTATCGGATGAAATTTTATATGCGCATCCGCTTAAAAAGAGAAAAAGTGCCACATGGAACGACCATATAAAACTTTCAAGATCAGCAAAAAAACGAGGATAAGAAATTCCCGCTGTTTTTGCCCCGCGAATTACATGACCGAATACAACAAGAAAGCATGCGTAACCTTTAAGTCTGTCAAGAGAAATATTTCTTTCCATATACAAATTCACCTTACTTTTGTTTAAGTTCATTTTTTTCGCTGCTTCTGCACTGAGAAGAAATAATATATTTCGGTCTGCCTTTTACCTCATCGTAAATACGAGCCACATAATAGCCGATTATACCGAGACTTATCATTATAACACTGCCGATGAAAACCGTGATTATTATCAGCGTTGTCATTCCTTCGAGGGATCTGCCGGAAATTTTATCTATGAGCGCCCAGATTACAAATACAAATGTAACAAACAGCATTGCAAAACCGAGAAATGTTACAATTTGCATAGGCACGGTGGAATAGGCGGATATACTTGAAACCGCGTATTTTACAAGAGATGATAAACGCCATTTGGACTTCCCGCCAATGCGCTTTTCAACGTTAAATTCGACCGTTGTTTTTTTAAAGCCGACCCAATGTGAAATTGCGCGGAAAAATCCTTTTTTTTCAGGTATTTTGTTTAATATATCAATAACTTTTCTGTCAAGAAGTTTAAAATCGGATGCCTCAGACATATCAAAACCCGCGAGGCGGCTCAGTACAGAATAAAACATTTTTGCCGCAAATGCATAAGTTTTGCTCTCCTTGCCGCGGTCTTTTTTTATTCCTTCAACAATTTCATAGCCTTGCTGCCAAAGCCGGTACATTTCAACTATTTTTTCGGGCGGGTGCTGCATATCGCAGTCTATTACAACGGCGCAGTCTCCGTTTGCGGCGGCAAGACCCGCGGATATGGCTGCCTCTTTACCAAAATTTCTTGAAAAATGAAGTCCTTTTACAAAAGGCTGTGTTTCTGCAAGATGAAAAATATTATTATATGTACTGTCAGTTGAACCGTCATCAATAAATATTAATTCATTTTCTATCGCAGCTTCGGACAAAACGTCCGATATTTTTTTATATGCTTTATCTATAAGTATTTCTTCGTTAAACGCAGGTATAATAACCGAAAGCATTTTTATTCATCTCCCGCAGCTTTATTTTTTTTCGATTCGTTTTGAAGGAGCTGTTCAAGTTTTGTAACCGGCATAGGATGATAGTAATAGTAGCCCTGCAGCATATCGCAGCCGGCGGATATTGCAATTTTCTCTTCTTCAGCCGTTTCAATTCCTTCACATATTGTTTTTATTCCCAAATCCGATGCTGTTTTTACAATGTTTTTTAAAATGGCAATACCCTTTTCCGTATGTGCATTTTTTGTTATGCGCTTGTCGATTTTAAGTATGTCTATGGCAAGATTCTGTAAATCGTCATACGATGTATAGCCACTTCCGAAATCGTCAAGCAGTATGTTAATGCCGTATTTTCTCAGCTTTATAAGGCTTGAGACCATATTGCTTTTTGCTTCTCCCGAAACTTCTTTATTTTCAAGAATTTCAATTGCAAGCGATGAGGTATTTAAATCGTATTTTTTTATTATGGAAAGTATTTTGTCGGCAAATTTCGGGTCACAGAGGGTTGAGCGTGAAAAGTTTATGGTGTATGTATATTTTTCCCGATGCGCTTTGTCGGAAAAAATCCATTTGCAGGTTTTTTCAAAAATATAATAATCAAACTTTTCATTAAGTCCGGTTGAATCAAGAACTTGTAAAAAACTGTTTGGAGTAATTATTCCGTCATGTTCGGAGTACAGTCTTGACAAAACTTCCGCACCCACCGTTTTTTTTGTCTTTGCATTCAATACAGGCTGGTATTCAAGGAAAAACTTGTTATTATTAATTTCGTTTTCAATTGTGTTTTCCATTTTAATTTTTCTGTCAAAAATTTTGCCGCCGTCACTGTTCCACTCGGCATATGCTTTATTGGTGTCCAATGCCATAGAGCATGCGCGTTTGGCTCTTGACAAAGCTTCGTTAAACAAAAGTGATGAGGCAACAAGAGAATATTTGCCGAATCTTACGTCAACAATCTTTGCGGCGTTATACGAAAGTAGGATACGGTCTATTTCTTCCGTACAGGCTTTTATTATTCGTTCTGTTTCTTCGGATTCGGCAGTATTTAAAACAACAAAATTTTTCATATCGTAAACCGCAATATAGCTTTCCGGTTCATTTGAAAAATATTTGGCAAAAACAGGTTTGATAGCTGAAAACAGACTCCATGCTTTTGCATCCGAGTAAAGACTCCTGACATTTTCCAAAGATACGCTTATATAAATTATGTTTCGCGTAACACGTAATCCGCGCAGCTTGGAAAATACCGATTCTATACGGCTGATCGACGAAAACGGCGCTTTTTCTCCGGTTTGAACGGTATTTTTATGTTTTATCCAAAAGTATGCGCATGCCGCACAGAGAAGCAGACAACTCAGTATCAGCAAAGATACTGTATAAATCGGGGATTCGAAAATGTTCATTTTATTTTCGCCTCTTTCTTCTTAATAAAATTAGGGTAGCGCACTGAGCCGCCGCTGAAGTCATATCCTATTTTTGCCGCGGCATTTATGCACCTTTTTCCATCTTTTTCAGCGCGTGATTTTCTAAATAACAGCTCTGCGAATGACTGGGTTATCCCGATGTGTATCATGCCGCGGATTATGTCCGATGTTGATACACCGCAGCGTTTGTATTCTGCAAGTATTTCAAAAAAGGCATATCTTAATGCTTTTCGTTTTACATAGCCTGCTTTACTGTTGACTTTACAAAATATTGAATAAACTTTACACAGCTTTTTTATGTCGGCTTTGTCTTTGAAATATATTCCTCCGATGTAAAAATCAAACAAGCTGCCTTCAAGTGCGCGCGAAAACTCAGGATAAATCTTTTTGGATATTTCGGAAACCTCTTTGTATTGGCGATTAAGCGTTGTTGAGGTTATTTGCTTGTCGTGTATTCTGTAGAGCATTAAATACTCGTTTTGTATGGCTATTTTGCAACCGCTTGAGGCAGCGCGGGCCCAAAGCTCCAGGTCTTCCGTACAGGTAAGCGACGCATCGTAGCGCAAATTTTTTAAAACGCTTGATTTTGCCATTACTCCGGGATGGAGAATAGGGTTTGTCAACAAAAGCAAAGCCTTAACGGATTCAAAATCAGTTTTGCCGCCTCCGCCTCCGGAAGCCGCTTTGCCGTTTTTCAGAATCATGAATCGGCAGGACGATATATCTGTGTCCGGATGAGTTTCCATATATTCAAACTGCTTTAAAAGTCTGTCGGGAAGGCAGATATCATCGGAATCCATTCTTGCAATGTATTTTCCTTGGGCGGCAACCAAAGCCTTGTTAAGAGAGGACGGAAGTTTTAAGTTTTTTTCGTTTGTAATCACTTTTATGCGCGGATCAAGATCCGCATATTTTAAAAGTATATCTGCAGTGCCGTCGGAAGAACAGTCATTTACGGCAATGAGCTCCCAGAATTTAAAACTTTGAGCAATTATGCTTTTTAACGCTTCTTCAAGGTAGTCCTCACCGTTGAATACACTCATTATTACAGAAATATCGGGTTTTTGATTCATTGTGTTTTACCTCTTTTTCCCAAAATGTCTTTTACACATTTGCATAAGTATAAAAATATAAATGCGGTTTTGACAGCGTTATGTTTTATTAAATACATTGCTGCGGCGCTTTTTGGTGTGACTCTGTCAAACTTTGCCCGTTTATTTTCAAATTCAAGAACAGAATTTTTAATCAGCCTTTTCAAAGTGCCGGAAGCATTGAAATGCTTCCCTTCGGCAGCTGCCGCAAGTATCGAAAGTGTCATGTATAATGAATATCTTGAAATGCCGCCGCTTAAGTCGAAATCTTTTTCCTTCGGCAGAGTATACATGTAGTTTATCACTTCTGCAACCTGTGAAATTTGTTCGGGTTTGAAATCTGTTGTGAGAGAGTCGTTTCTTATACTGTATATATAAACGGCTTCTCTGCTCATAAAAACTTTTTTGGCACTCATAAGGCAGGGTAGAAGGCAGCAAATATCTTCACCGAATGAAATGGTTTTGTTAACATTAAGCTGTGCGGAATATGCGATTTCGCGCCTGATGGCTTTGCCCCATATAAAGAAAAACAAGTGCTTCATATTTTTATCAGCCGGAAGATGCGGCAGAAGTTTTTCGAAAATGTCTGATCCTTCATATAAGCCTTCACAAACCAAATCATCTGTTTTTTTATCTTCTTTTCCCGGTTCACGGCGTATGTACGAAAAAGAAACAATATCTGCATCGGTGTCCGAAATAATGCTGTGAGCTGATTTTAGCGCGTTAGAAGTTATAAAATCATCTCCGTCAAGATTGAATATGTATTTTCCGCGGGCCGCACGTATTCCTTCCTGGCGTGCGCTGACAAGACCGCCGTTTTTTTTATGAATTACTTTAATCCGTGAATCTTTTTTTGCGTAATCGTCACATATTTTCGGGCAATTGTCCGGTGAGCCGTCATCAACAAGTATAAGCTCAAAATCCGGAAAAGTTTGAGAAAGTACGCTTTCGATGCAACGGTCTATATAGTTTTCAATTTTGTATATCGGAACAATAACCGAGAAAAACATTTTTTTACCTTCTTTTTTATTTTCTTAGGATAACGGTAATTTTTTGCATAAGATAAAGTCTGTGTTTCATCAAAAATGCAAATATCGCCTGTTTTGCCGGAAGCTTGTGCAGCGGATATGATTTCAGTGCGTCCGAAATCATGGCGCCGGTACATATTTTTTTGAGGTTTCCGCGCAGCTTGCGGTACGGAAGCTTGTTTTCCAGAGCATACATTATTTCCTGCGAGCATAAAACCCTGCCAAGCGATTGCGCCAATCTTTTCAGGTAAATTACATATTCATCGCCGGGTATTTGCGCAGCAAGCTTTTTTTGAAGTATTTGCACAAAAATCATGCTTTTTCGGAGCCTGTCGGGGTTATAAGATTTTGAAAGCGATGCTCCGTTTCTGCAATAGTAGTAAAACACTTTTTCCGTTCCTACAGCTTTTTTAATGTGGGTAATAAAATCTATATTAAAAAGTGTGTCTTCCGAAAGGTACTCGCGTTCGGATAAAAAACGCACATTGTTTTTTATAACCGTTTCGCGTTTATATAAGTTTTTACATACGCTTGCCCCATATTGGCAGTCGCGCTCCTCATTTGGGAGAGCGCCTGCGGTGCCGAGCAAAAGTTTTTTTCTGTCGGCTTCGGTTTCAAAAATGGTTTCTTTGTCAAAAAATACTTCTTCCTTGTATTCGTTTTCTTTCCCGAATATATTGCCGCCCACATAGCAGGTGCCGGAAATAATAAGGTCTGCGTTATGTCGAACAGCCGTGTTGTAGAGATATTCATACATATTTGTTTTGACAAAATCGTCTGAATCCACAAAACCGATGTATTTTCCGCATGCCACATCCATTCCTGTATTTCTTGCCATGCCGAGACCTTCGTTTTTTTTGTGTATAACTTTTATTCTGCCGTCTGTTTTAGCTGCATTATCGCAAAGTGCGGGGGCGGAATCGGGCGAACCGTCATCAACAAGTATTATTTCTATATCCTCAAGAGTTTGGTTAAGAAGCGAATCGAGGCATCGCTTTAAATATTTTTCTGTTTTATATACAGGGACTATTATGCTTACTTTTACATTCTTCATTTTCTTCTCCGTTTTGAGCTATAGGGTTCATAAGCTTGAGGTATTTTTCCGTAAGAATTTCTCGGTAATCATCTGCCGAAAGAATTTTCTCGGCATGTTTTTCGCATCCATGGCGCAGTAAATCGGCATTATTCATGGCTTTTTTTACGGCTTCTGCCGCCGAATGCGGAGCGGGAGAAGATATAAGCGTTCCCGTTACGTCGTCTTTCACAAGTTCTGCCATTCCGCCGAAATTCATTGTTATAACAGGCACTGATGCCGAGTGTGCTTCAAGTATAGAAAGAGGACAGTTCTCAAAGCAAAGTGAAGGAGCTATCAAAGCTGTGGCGCCCGATATAACTTCTGCCAGAGCATTTCCTGTGAGAAAACCTGTTAAATTAATATTGGGAATATTCTCCAAAATATCTTCGTCCGGTCCGCTTCCTGCGGCTTTAAAAGTATATTCCGGCAAAAGTTTTGCGGTTTCAGCCAAAAGTTCAATGCCTTTTTCGCGCGAAAACCGTCCGGCATAAACAATGTACGGCGGATTTAACGGCGCACTTTTTTTGATTTTTGTTTTGTCTATAAAGTTATGCAGTGTAAAAGTTTTGCCGTCAAAAATTTTATCGGCTCCGCAAAGCTTTTGGTTTAAAAAATCGCTCGGACATATGAAAAGATCAACCAGTCTGTATGTTTTAAGAGTTTTGTAAAGACAAGCTTCAACGGTTCCGATAAGGCTTTTTATTTTTGAACCGTGAATGCATTTGTATTTTAAACAGTTAAATTTGGAGCCGTTTATGCATTTTTCGCATTTTTGGTTTTCGCAGTAATTATAGAGAAGGTGATTCGGGCATATCATTTGATAGTCATGTACAGTCTGAACTAACGGAATGCCGAATTTTTTTACGGCGTATATAACCGCCGGCGTAAGCTGAAAATTTATATTATTCATATGAACAATATCGGGCTTGAAAGATTTTATTAAGCTTACAAGCTTTCTGTATGTATCTCGCGAATAAATAATTTTAAAAGGATACAGAAATCTTTTTGCAGAGCTTGAGTGAAAGTCCATATTCTGTGTATAAAGTCCAGATGAATTTCCAACGGTGTTTTTCTTATCAAACATACCGAAATACTGAACTTCATGTCCGGCTTTTTCGAAACTCTCGCCAAGCTGCAGCATGTATGATTCCGCTCCTCCGCGCGGATAGAGAAATTTATTTATCATCAGTATTTTCATGAAAAGATTTCTCCTTTCGCTTTTTTGTTTACGGCGGAAATATGTCCGAAGATTTTATACTCGGTATTTCTGACGCGTTCGTTAAAACCTCCGCCAATCATAAGCAGGGCAGTTGTGGTTGTTAAAAGGGGATAGTTCATGGTGTTATCCGTCAGAGAAACTATTATAAGATACAGTATTAACGAAAAAGCCGTAATTGCATTTTCCGTTTTGCCGTCTCTGCCGAAATACAGTGTGCGTACAAGCGTTATTGAAACAAGCCAGAGAATATATCCCCAAAAGCCGAGATCTATGTAGTATTGCAGAAAATCGTTATGCACGGCTGAAACACCGGCTGTTAAATCTGTATTTAAGTGATACGTCAAAGCTCCGATGCCGTTGCCCAAAAATGCAGGTGAAAATTCATAGTATTTGTCCACGGCTGCATATATTCCCGCGCGGCCGCTTGTGTTAATTCCAAGCTGCTCTAAAAATTCAAATGCATTCATCTTTATGGCGTAAATATAAGCTAAAAGCGAAAAAATCACAAGAAGCGTTATAAGAGTTATTACACCCGACGCGGCTTTTTTGCTGAAACGTGCCGTGAATTTCAGCAACCATCCCAAAACAAGTGTTGCGGCAATTGCTATTATACCTATTCTCTTGAAAGCCGAAAGAAAACAAAAAGCAGACAATGCCAGAATGACAAAAAAAGTTTTATTTTTCTGTGGCTTTAAGAGCATATAAATCAGATATGCGCCAATACAAAATGCAAGTTCATGAACTTCTGCCTGAACTATAATATCTCCGGTTTCTCCGGCAAATGTTTTGATAAGCGTTATAAATTCCGAAAAATAAGGAGCAAGCCCGTTTTTGGAAATTATGGTCGCAATCATCAAAAGATTTGCCGTTAAAATTGCAATTAAGTTGTACCATATACCACGTTCTCCGAAAAAATATAAAAATGCGGCGGCAGCAAGTGTGAAAGAGAACATGTTTGTGTAAAAAAACATGCTCGAAAGCCCGCGGGATATAACGGTGGTATCAACCTGCTTTGCAAACCAGATAAAAAGCGATACGGAAAAAGTTATAAGCATGGGCAGGCTGAAAACCAAAGCGTCTTTTGCGGCAACACAGCCGCGGGCGATGTTTGGCTTGCGCAGAAAATCGATTATTGCAATCAAAATCAAAACAAGGGCGAAGGCGTGTCTGTATGTAATAAATATACCAAGGTTTATTTCCTGTGTTAGAAAATAGTACATCATGACAGCTGCAGCAAAGAATATTATGTTTCTTGCTTTGTCTGTTACATTGATTTCCATTTTCGCCCTCCGTTTCTTTTATTTTGCTTCCGATATATACGTCTTTTTGTTTTTAATTGCTTCGGCAAGAAGCTTTCTTGCCGTGCGTCCTTCTCTAAATGTTTCGGCAATGCCTATTTTGTATTCTATTTCTATGTTCTGATATTCTTCCCTTTCGTCAAGTCTGAGCATGAAAATATTCATTATTTCTTCGGCACTTATATAGTCGGAACCGTTTAAAAGAACTATAAAACTTCCGTTTCCGTTGTATATAAGCGAAGCATCTGATTTGCCGAACACTTCATTTAAAAGAAGTGCAAAGAGCTTTATTACACCGTCACCGGCTTCGTGTGAATGAGCGGTATTTATTGCAGCAAGATTTGCGATATCCAAAGCGCAGTATACTTCATCGTTGTCTAAAAGCTTACGGTCCATTTGTTTTAAGTATTTGTCAAAATATGCTCTGTTTGAAAAGCCTGTCATATGATCGGTGTAGAAAACATAGTTTATAATGTCTCCTACTCTTGTGATTACTATGGCTCCGCCGCAGCAAAGCACAATGAGGAATATGAATGCTATCGCGGTGTAGAGATTTACATCTACGCTTTCCTTAACGGATGAGGAGGAGAGGACGGAAATGTAGCTTGCGCCGAGATATTCATTATATTCGTCATTTGTTGCGGTGGTTTTGTTATAAAGTTCTGCAAGCTCTGCAAGAAGATCTTTGATTTCCCTGTCAACACTGCTTCGTATTTCGGCGTAATTTTTGTTGTTAAGCTCTGTGCATGTTTTAGATGAAGATGTACATTCTCCGGCGGGGCATGCACCCGTGCAGTTTCCGAAAGTGTTTAAAACATATTGGCAGTATGCCGAATCTATAACGGCATGATCATGAGTCCGGTTGTGGTCGCGCCAGCTGTATACAAGTTCGTCATACGTTACGGTTTGGTCACCGGCAGTATTAGATTCGGTTCCGGTCAGATTTTTCTCGTGAAGATTATCGAGAATATAATCCGAAGAAATATTGGTATTACCCGAGCTTCTCATTTTTTCTACATATGCGTTTATTACAGATACAATATCGTTTATTATACTTTCTTCTTTTGTATTTGATATGTTATTGTTATCTATTCTTGTTGTGTAGTCGGAAATTAACACAGGTTTGTTTTTTGTTATCTGATACTTGTATATTTTTGAAAAGAGCGAAGAAACCTTTATCGACTGAATATAGTTAAAATCGTCTGCCAAATCGGCAAAAGATTCGCCTGTGCCGGTGGCTCTGTAATAGGGAGTGTTTTTGTCTCTTTTATAAAGAGTATCGAGAGTTTCGGAAACGGCGCTGTCTATCATTTCCATCATTTCAAGGTAGTCGTAATTTTCTCTATCGATATTTTCGATTGTGTTGTTTGCCGGAGCTACGTTTACATATTTCTGACTGTATTCCGCGTAATATAAATCCAGAGTTTTGTCAAGAACTTCTCTTGCAAATTCTTCGCCTTCGGCGTTGGTTGCGGTGAAGGAAACTATGAAGGTGCTCGGCTCGTAGACATAATCTTCACCTTCATCAAGCTTTGCCTGCTTCTGAGCCACCTTATCCTCGTCAGGAACGGGAGTGATGGTAATTCTTGATATAAGGTTGTCAACGGAATAAATACCGGTAAGGTCCATTTGTTCAACAACTTTGCTCATTACGGCAGATGACTTTATATCGTTTACGTCAAGAGTATCGCCTGTAGGAGTTTTGCCCTGTTCCGCTGCGGGGTCATTATAGTGAATAACCACGTAAGTGACATAGGTGTTTGAAGTTTTCAGCTTGTAATGTATTGCGGCTGTTGCCAATATACAAAATACTATAATAAACGGAAGAAGTTTGCCGGTTTTTTTAAATATATTTGTTTTTTTCATTTTGTCTTACCTCCTTACAGTATCAGCTTTTTTTCGGGAATTCTTTTGAAATTGACAAAAGCATCAGCGCAATATATGTCAAAATCGCAAATATAGCTACATGTTTAAGTTCACCCAAAATTGAAGAACCCGTAACGCTTACGGCTATACATTGATTCATTTTGTAATTTGAATATTCTCTTCCTGCAGCAATAGCCTCCTTGGTAAAAGATTCAATGCTGCTGTCAATTTGCGATATGAGAGAGTCTGCCTCACTGCGTGCAGCGGAATTATCTCCCGCAGTTTGAATTTTGTTTATTATGAGATTGTTGTCCATTATGGATTTTTCGTTTGAAGCAACTTTGTTGCTGTAGTCGGAAGCATTAACGGAAAGCTCGTCAATGCCGACTTTGGTTCTGCCCATGTAGTATTTTCCCGATTCGTCCCACGTGGGAACGAGTACAACACGCGTCATTTCTTCGGAGTACATCGAAATGGCTCTGTTGCAAATGTCAAACGATGCCGCATTTTTTTGGCGGTCAAAATCGGTTGTTGTATTTTGATATGACAGACGGTCCGTATAATCAGGAGCATTTCTGGTTATACCGTTTTGCAGAACCAGTGAACGAAGATTTTGTTCAATCTGCGTTTCTTTAAACTGAAATACTTTTCCGGCAATCGAATCAAAAGTTGTGTTGTTTTGAGTTACAAAACTCGGACTTTTTTTGGCGAGACCGTAAAGATAATTTAAAACAGATGTTGTTTCTTTGTCCAAATACGCTACTATATCCATGTATTCCATTGAGGAAAAGTCAGGCTTTTCCGATCCTGAATCCGGTTTGAAATTATCGGTATATTTTTCGATATAGTATTCCTTATATGCGCTTGTAATAAGCTTTAAAACATTTTCTGAGTTTAAACGCTGTGTTTTTTTGTTAGCATGATATTCAACAAGAAACTCTGTTGAAATATAATAAGACGATTTATCCGTAACATCGCCCTGAACATACGGAGATACGGTGAGACATGATTTTAAATCGTTTACATTTATATTTTCAAAGGCGCCTTTTTGAATGGCTCTTTCCAGTACATCATCGCAGGTTATTTCGCTAATATTAAATCTGGTGCCGTTTGAGTTTTGTGCCTGCGAAGCTTCCGAATAGTTAAGCGTTATAACGGCATAAACGGATTTTTTTGAAACTGCATAATTCAAAACGCCGAAAACGGCAGTAAAGATAAATACGCACACCAAAACCCACGATGTTAAATATTCTGTGTTTTTAAAGATTTCCGTAAACTCGGTTTTGGTTACATTTTTTGAGCGGATATAGATTCTTACAATACTCAGAAGCATTATAATAACAATTGCCGCCAAAAGCAGCTTTTGTAACAGTGAGACAAACATATTTGCTTTTTCCTTTCCGAATTAAAATTTGTTAATGTCGATAATAACAAGCTCGGGCTTGTTATTAAGCCGCAGTATGTTTTTGTTTGAGAGCCCGGAGCTGACAATGAGCGGAGTGCCGGAAACCGAATATCTTCCGTATACATATGCGCCGCATCTTTCCGGGAATAAGCCGTTTTCATGTGTGTAAAGAGGACCGAGAAACGGAATTTTTGCCGTTCCGCCGTGCGTGTGACCGCAGAGAATGAGATCTCCCCAATAATCATAATTATATACCTCATATACCGTAGGCTCATGAATTGCGGTTATTTTAAGATTGTTCGGATCATCATATAAAAAACTGTTAAAGCTTTTTCCGGAATATGACCAGAATGATGAAGGATTTGATGTAAGAACACCGTAAATATCAACCTGTGTAGACCCCACCGTTACGGTATCTTTTTCATTTTTCAAAACTTTCACTCCGACTGCCTCAAGTTCTTTTTCAAAATCGTCTGTTTCCGATGAAAGTACTTCGGGGCTGCGTGATTCGTCGGAGAAACCGTATTTTGCGTCAAGCTCGTCCTGATTTAGATTTATATCGTAAAATCTTTTAACCTCGTTGTTCCCGTATACATAAATCATGGGTGAAGTGTCTTTCAGGGAGGAACAGAGATTTATCACTTCAGAGTCGGACGGGGATGAGGAATCGAGACAGTCACCCGTAAAAATAATTATATCAGGCTTGAGCTTTTGAATTCGTTCCGTAAGTTTTGAGTTGTTTTTTCCGTATGACACACTGTGTAAATCGGATATTTGAATAATACGCATCGCATTGTTTACTTTAAGGCTGCTGACGCTGTAAAAAGTTTCGGCAAAATTTCTGTTAATCACATAGTTGCAAGCCGTAACGGCGGCAGCCAGAGCAAGAAATGCACATAAAATACTCATAAAGACAAGCTTTGCGGAATGGCTTTTTATCTTCTTTGCGGCAGTATCATGCGGTTCGGCGATTTTTTTGCGGCGTTTTATTATTTTAAGTTTTTTCACATAACCCACAACGGAGCAAATATGAATCCATACGATTTCTCTGTAGTTTTTGTTGAATTCTTTCAGAGGTTCCGAACCGTAATATCCTATTAGTATTTTTTTTGAGTCGATTTTTTCAAAAACAAAATTTTCTATCCATTTATTGTATACTTCGTCCGATACAACGGTTTTAAGATGCGCTTTTATGCGCTGTTCTTTCGTTTCAAAGTCGTAAGATCGATTCGGTGAAGAAGAAACAAAATTGTCCATATTTATGATTTCCTTTCTTTGGGATAACGTATAGGGATATTTACTTTCGGTTATCCAAAATGCTTTTATATAGTTTGAAATGAGATAACGCCACATCTTTTCGGCTGTATTTCGAAAGAATAAAATCATCGGCGCCTTTCTTCAGTTTTTTTGCAAAGTCACTGTCGCTGCACAGAAGTTTAAGCTTTTTTGCCAAATCATTTGTATCGCTTTTTTTAAAATACAATGCGTGATTTTTTGCAACAGATGTATTTTCAGGTATGTCTGAACAAAGAAGAGCGTTTCCGTATGCCAAGGCTTCCAAAAGACTTAAAGACATGCCCTCTATGTCGGAGGGGAGGCACACGGCATAGGTGTTGCTGTAGATTTCACGCAGTACATCACCGGAAATAAATCCCGTAAAAATGATATTCGGATTATCTTTCGCTTTTTTTCTCAGAAGAGCCGTGTATGAATCTGCGCTGTCCGAGTCTCCGGTATCACCTGCGATAACAAGCTTTTTATCGGGCTTTACAGAGTTTTGTGCATCGATAAGATAATGTATACCCTTTTCGGGAGTGAGTCTTGAAACAACACAGATGTATTCATCTTTTTTAAGACCGAAAAGCTTTGTTATTTTATCGGCAGCCGTATGCTTTGGGCGGTCTATTCCGTTTGGAATAAGAACTGTATCGCGCTTATATGTATCTTTGAAATATGTGCGGGCACTTTCGCTCAGTACAATGATTTTATCCGCATATTTTGCCATAACTTTTTCGCCGGTTTTAATATATTTTGAAGCCGGGCCGCGTTTCCACTTTTCACGCTGCCAGTCAAGTCCATGTACGGTTGCAACACATTTTTTGCCGAAAAGTTTCGGAATCCACAGTGCGGCACAGGGACCTTCCGCATGAAAATGAACGATGTCGGCGTTCGAAAACGAAGCGCGCAGAGCTGCCGTGTATGAAGCTATCATAGCCGATATGCCGCGTAATTTAATTGTGGGTGCGGTTTTGAGACGGACTCCTTTATAAAATCCGTTTCTTACTTCGTGTAAATAATTGTCTTCTATTTTATCGGAAGAGCGATTATATACGGTTATTTCTGCGCCGAGCTCTGCGAGAAGAGGGCAGAGCGAAGTGAGAACGTTTTCAATTCCGCCGCGTTGTGACGGGATAACCTTGTGACCGATCATTGCAATTTTCATACTGTTTTTCCTATCTTTTTTATCTGCCTGTTGCCGAAAGCATGGCAATCGGCGTTTTGAGCATTATTTTAATATCGCCCCAAAAAGTGCGGTTTTGTATGTAGTCAAGATCCATATCAACCCATTTTTCAAACGGTATATCATTCCTGTTTTTGCTTATTTGCCATGTGCAGGTGATACCGGGAGTGACAAGTAAGCGGAGCTTTTGATAATCCGTATAATATTTTACCTCATCGGGAAGAGGCGGACGCGGACCGACAAGCGTCATATCTCCTTTAAATACGTTGAAGAACTGCATAAGTTCATCAAGAGAAAGTTTTCTCAGATATTTGCCGACTCTTGTTATTCTCGGATCGTCTTTCATTTTGAATACGGGACCGTCCATTTCATTTTGAGCTGAAAGTGAGCTTTTTATATTGTCTGCGTTTGTATACATTGTCCTGAATTTATACATATTAAAAGTTTTTCCGTGACGGCCTACGCGTATTTGTTTATAAATTGGGCTTGCATGAGGATCGTCTATATAAATTACGGCGGTAATAACAATCATCAAAGGGATGAAGAACAGTAGAATAAGCGAAGCAAAAAATATGTCGAAAAGACGCTTCTTTTTCCAATAGTGAGAATATGATTTTTCTATCAGTGCTTCAAGCTTTTCGCGTGTTTTTTTATCAACTTTTTCCCGCTCGATGTAAGCCATTTTCCGTTCTCCCTTCAAGGTTTATCTGCATAAGTGTGTTGTATTCTTTTTTTCTCTGTTTCGACAAATAAAATTTTATAAAACTTTCGCGTGCACGGAATTCTTTAAATTCGCCGCGTTTCGCATATCCCGGATGGAACAAAAGTTCTATGTCCGCATTTTTCTTTTCGGCAAGCTTAATATAGCGCGGAAGAATTTTTTGAATTTTGTCGCTTGTCATATCTCCCGAAAAAAGAATGCCCATAAAGTACGCCGTTTTCAATCCGGATTTTTTAAAAGCGCCGCTGTTCAAAAGCTTGAAAAACGACAGTATAATATGCTTTAAGATATTTGCGGGCTTGTATGAAAAATACAGCGACGGCGTCATAATATGCGGCATCAGAGGTTCTGCCGGAATTCTTATATACTCCGCTTTTATATTTTCTTCTTTCAAAACTTGAAGAAGAGTTTTGAAAATTGCCGGTATCATGTGCACATGCTGGTGTGAATCAAGAAAAATCGGTGCATTTGGCGCTATGTTGTTTTGCCAGTAAGTTATTTGAGCCTTCATTTCAGCATAAATCTGCTTTTTAAATTCTCTGCGCTTATGTGAAAGCGAAAGAAGCATCAGCCCCAAAAATGTGTGTTTAAACACTCCTTCTTCATCGGCAAGCAAGCTGATTTCGTGAGAGGGGATAAGGGATTTCCCCTCCACAAGATTTATATGAACGGCGCGTGTTACGCCGTATTCGGAATAGGAGAAATCACGTGCGGCGTACGGGGAGTTTGGCAAAATGCTTATCTTGTTGAGTGCACCGTATTTCGAACATTCTTCAATTTTGGCACAGGATTGCGGTGTCATGCCGTAATCATCCGCACAAACATATATCATGGTCTTCTCCTTTGCAATTATTTGTCGGATTCGCTGAGTTTTATAACTATAATTCCGTCTTGTGCGGTCACTGAATTTTTATCCGGCCACCGCGACATGGATTTTACCCTTTCGCTTTTAAGCATTTCTTTTTTTCTTTCTCCGTAAATAAAACTGTATTTTTTTCCGGAATAATCGTTTATGGCGCTGCACAATACGCTTTGCCCGACTGATTCGTCATCTTTCCTGAGAATATATCCGTCAGTGGCACCGGTCATATCGGGCGGAAGGTTAACGCTGTAAGCCTCGCTGCCCGGCAAAGCACCTACTATAAGAATTTCTCGGCAAACCTCGGAATTGTCGGTTTGCTCTATTCTGTCAATAATTCGCATAAGCAGTCCGTATGACTTTTCGTAAGCCAACTGAAGCTTGTGATAACAAATGTTTGCAATAATAATCTGATTAAATATCATTATGCATGTAATTATAAAAACGGCACAGCATTTTATACGTATTTGACGAATCTTTAAAAAATTCATTCTTTCATACAAAAGTATAAAATACATATAAAAAACGAAATAACCCATTTTCATCAGATTGTGGTATTCTATTGTGCTGTTTGCAAAAGCAAGTATGTTTGCCGCAGCAGGAAGAAGAATTACATACAGAGCAAGCAGAAAAAGACGTGCAGGATCTTTAAAAAGCTTTCTTTTTGTAACGCTTACGGCGTACATAACAAATGTTGCGGCAACAATTATTATATTAAGAATCGGGAAAAAGGCAATTCCTTCGGAAAAATCAAAAAAATAGTTAAAAAAGGTATGTATGCATACATATAGCGCGTCTTTTATATTTATTGCGGAAAACGACATTGCTTCTCCTATGCCTTGATAGTCAAGCAGGTGCGTTCCGGTAATTTTCAGTAAAACCATAAGTACAGCGTAATAAGCTGACATTCCCAAAATGCCGGCGCCCATAAATTTCGCACCCTTTTTAAGCGAAAAAATCACAGAATCTTTTTTAAAGATAAGTCTGTCAATCAGCCACAGAAGAAGCAGCATAACGGTGACGGAAATGTACGCCTGATATATTGCCGCCGAGAGAGCAATAAGTATTGCTGCGGCTATATATCTTGGCTTTTTCTTTGTCATCAGAAGTGCGGCAAGGCATGAAAGAAAGAATGTCATGGAGTACCCGTCTGCAACATAATTATAAAGCAAAACTGATGTGACGGTTGGAAATGTTACCGTTGCCGCGCCTATCAGCGCTGCTGTGACGGGTTTGCGCACGTTGAAAATCAGACATATTAAAGATGCGCCGAGTGATGTAAGCACTATGGACAAAAAGCCGTTGATCCACGGTAAATCGTAAAGCGAGCCAATGTTACATACAATCGGCAAAAACCATCTTCCGAGAGATATCATATTCTGAGGGTCATGTCTGAAAACAAGTGAATCCCAGTTCGGAATCCAGTTTGTTATTTTATACATGTGTGCGGTAAGTCCGACTATAAAAGCAGACAGGAAACAAACTTTAAATTGTTTCGGTATTTTGCTAATTATATTTTTAATTATACTATCAGGCAAATTTACCACTCCAGCCATTTAAATTTGTGCAGAAATTTTCCGTAAAGCTTGTCGTACAGCTTTATGCCGATTATTTTTTTAATACGCGTTGAACGTTTTGTTACGGCAGATGTCCACGAAGCTTTATAATGGTGAATTGAATATGTATTCGGCGTTATCACCGTTTTGCCTCCGAAATAGTTTGAAGGACATAAATATTCGCGCGGCAGAAAAACGGTTTTGTTAAAAATCTGATTTGTGTTTTTAATATCCATACCCATCTTTGAAAGAGCGGCAGTGTTTCTGTCCGGGCATGGGGTCAAGTCATACGAACCGTTGTCAAGTTTAAACGGAATGTCATCATAATCTTTAAGCATTCTTTCTATTACCTTGTTTCCGGCCGCCGCTCCGAATCCGAGTCCGGTTGCCGCAAGTCCTTT
>OLSB01001910.1_pt1 | contig 18586 bp, 12 predicted proteins | sample 1672071 | NCBI WGS metagenome assembly OLSB01 (sample SAMEA3136642, study PRJEB25190) | human gut metagenome | biome: human gut; feature: human-associated habitat; material: faeces | place: Austria | collected 2013 | reverse complement strand
TGCCGGCACTATATTTATTGTTTTGCGTTTTTACAATATATTACATTGTAATTTTAATGTAATTTGATAAACTGAGGAATTGTGTCGCAGCTCCAGACTCCTCCTCGTCCCTTAGGTTGTCTCCCACACACATAGCAGCAACGTTATCGTACAGAATAGCGAACCCGGGAAGTGCTATCCTGCAAACAGTACTATCGGTAGCTAGCCATCATATTAGAAATATCAAACAATATACCAGAAGCATACACCCCGAATATCCTTAACATTTAATTTCACCCCCTATCCGTATAAGTCGGGAAAACAGCGGGAATAATAACATTCCCTCATCTTTTTGTAGTCAAACCACTATTATTCGCTCATAAAAATGTAACCATACGCCGATTATTCGCTCATTTTTTGTGACAAAACGACAAAAGTTCGCTCATGAAAGTGTGAGGAGAGGTTGACTTTTCGCTTAACAATGCGGCTTTACGGGTAGAATAAAAATTATAATAAAAATTAGGTAAGAACGACTTAAAGAAACTTTCATATAATTTGCACATTTAATTATTTTAATTAGTAGTATTGTAATTAATATATAATTTGTTGGAGTGTGATTATAATGAAAAAAATAAAACTACCTATTAAGAATATAGAAACTTTATCAGCATTAGAAAATTCACTAACCTATGCAATGAGTAGAGAATATACTTTAAGGAATTGCTTTTACTTTTTCACTTATCTTTTAAAATAAACTTGAAAAAGTTTCGTGAAATCTCTATAAATTTTTTAGTTGGTATGTTATAATAAAGCTGAACATCTAACAACCAAGGAGAAATGAAAAAATGAAAGAAAAGGGAATAACTATAGTAGCACTTGTAGTTACGATTATAATACTTTTAATTATTTCAAGATTTACTATTGAAGTTTTAATAGGTGAAGATGGAATAATATCGAAAACTGCAGAAACCAAGCAAGCAACAGAAATAAGCTCTGAAAAAGAGAAAATTCAATTAGCAGTAATTCAAACAACACTAGATAATAAATCATTAAAAATAGAGGTAGATAAATTAAATCAAAATTTAATTAATGTTTTTGGAAAAGATGAAACAGCTTTAAAAGAAGATGGAAATAAGTATTTAGTTAAAATAGTAAAGACTCAAAGATTTTATAGTGTAGATGCAAATGGAGAGGTAACCTTATTAGGAAATGCTTCTGATATAGAGAAAAACATGCAGAATCTAGAGAGTGGAGAAAATTTGCTTGATTTAGCAAAATTAAAAAGTAATACATATATTTCTTCTGAAAATGGGGGAGAAGTGGAATATAATGGTTGGAGTGCATCTGATTATATATATGTAGGAAATTGTAAAAATGTTTTGGTTGTGAGTGATAATAGTTCATTTCTAAGCTCATACAATGCACTATATAGTGAGGACAAGCAAACATTAAGAACAGTTTGGATTAAAAAAAACAAGGTTACTAATGATGTATTAGGTCAAGTTAATGTATCTATTTCAGTGCTTAATCTTAAGGAAAATGAAAAATATTTAAGAGTTTCGGAAAGAAGTTCGGTAATAAATCACATAAGAATATATCCTATATTAAATGAAGACTTTAATAATGTTATTGAATTTGATATAAATAGTGGATTAATAGATGAATACAATTTGGGAGAGAATATATTTGAGAATGGTAATATTATAAAAAATACATATATTAATGCAACCAATGGAGATGAAGTAGATTATACTTCATGGGATTCTACAGATTTTATAGATGTAGGAGGATATACTAAAGTCGCAATTGCCTACGAAGGCACAACTCCTGTTAATTCTTATAGTGCAATGTATGATAGCAAAAAGAAATATGTGTCAAAAATATCTGTTGCTGCAAACACAATAGACTTAGAAAAAGGAAATATTGTGATTTTGAAAATACCTGAAAATGTTAAATATATAAGATTATCGACAAATAGTGGACTTTTGGATAATATAAAAGTGTATCCTATCGTAAATAAGGAAGTCACTAACTATACAAATCAAAATATTAAAATAGAAGATTCTATTCTCAATAGTGAAAATATAATTGATGACTATTACATTGAAGAAAACGGAAAAGATGTAAGTTATAAAGGCTGGTCTGAAACGGATTATTTTGATTTGTCAAAATACAAGAGTTTACTTGTGATTGGCAATGACAATATATATAATGCGATTTATGATAAAGATAAGCAATTTATAAAAACATTAAATTTTTCTGGCACTATTTTATATAATTCGAAAATTGGTGATGTTGGAACTGATATAGCATATATTAAAGTTACAGATGCTTTTAAATATATGAGATTATCTAATGGTACAAGTATATTAAAAAGTGTAAAAATGTATCCGATTTCAAATGAAGATTTCAACAAGCATTTGATATTTAATGTTGGTAAGTAAATAATAAAAAGTTCATTTCAAATTTTGGAATGAACTTTTTTGAAATAGGTAGAAATATTTTTAATAATGAGTTTTAGTTCAAATCTTTTTTGTATACAGAAAAGATATGTTATTTTTATACAAAATAAAGAATAATAATCAATAAATGTGAATTGCATGAAAAAATTACTCTAATTCTTGAACAAAAGGAAATATGCTATGATGTGGAAATTTTAAAGGTAAAGATTGAAACTAACGAAAATCAAAAAAATAAATATATAATGTTAAGGGATTCGGTAAAAAATGATTTTAAAGAAAATTTGATAACGGAAGATGAATATTGGGAGTATAGTGATGAATATAGTAAAAAAATAAAAGAATTAAAACAGGAAAAAATTAAGTTGGAGAAAAAACTTGAACAGATAAGTTTTAAGAGTTTAGATAATATTGCTTGGTTAGAAGAAGTTAAAAAATTAAAAGAAGTAAAGGTATTAGATAAATTATTAATTGATGAATTGATAGAAGATATTGTGATTGATGAAAATCGAAACATTAAAGTAATATTTAAATGCGAAGATAAATATTTTGAGGCACTAGACTTTATAAAAAGACAAAACTATGATATAATATCATTTAGTTAAAGGGCGAAATTAGAAAGTACTTTTTTAAGTATTTTTTTAAATGATAGAATAGAAAGAAGTGATTAAAATGGATATGTATCAAAAAAGAAAAGTAAGACAAGAAAAAAGAAAAAATAATATTGAAGAAAAAAGTTGTCGAATTGCTCCGATATCGTGGTACCCTCGGACATATGCTTAAAACCAAAAAGCAAATAATAGAGGATCTAAAATTAATTGATGTAATAATAGAAATACTAGATGCACGTATACCACTTGCAAGCCAAAACCCAGATATAAAACAGATTACAGCAAATAAGAAAAAAATAGTTGTATTAAATAAGAGTGATTTGGCAGATGAAAAAGAAACAAAGAAATGGGTAGAATACTTTAAAAACCAAGGAATAATTGCAATTCCAACTGATTCTAACTTAGGAAAAGGTACAAAGGAAACTTTAAAGGCAGTTCAAAACTTAATGCAAGAAGAAATGGAAAAAGCAGCAAGCAAGGGTAGAATAAACAAAAACATTAGAATAATGATATGTGGCATACCAAATGTCGGAAAGTCTTCATTTATAAACAGAATGATAAACAAAAAATCAGCGGAGGTAGGCAATAGACCAGGTGTTACTAAACAAAAACAATGGCTTAGAATTTCAAGCAATATAGAACTATTAGATACCCCAGGGGTTTTATGGCCAAAATTTGAAAGCCATGATGTAGCACTAAAACTCGCATACACAGGTTCAATAAAAGATGAATTAATCAACAAAGACGAAATAGCATATAATTTGATAAAATATTTAAAAAATAACAATAAAAATGAACTTTTTGCAAGATATAAATTGACAGATGACGATTTTAATAGTATAATACCAGAGGACGATGAAACACTTGAATTAATGAATATGATAGCAAGAAAAAGAGGAGCAATAATTTCAGGTGGAGAAATAGATTATGAAAAGGTATCAGCAATTATACTAAATGACTTTAGAACCGGAAAAATAGGAAGGGTTACATTAGAAAAAGTAAATGGATAATTTAGGAAAAATTAACACAATGTCGCCACTTACATGGGCATACATTGGAGATGCAGTATATGAACTTCATATACGAAACTACTTAATTGAAACAACAAATTTAAAGCCAAATAAACTTCATAGGGAAGCAATAAAATATGTAAAAGCAGGAGCACAAGCTCAAATTTTAGAAAAAATCTATGAAGATTTAACAGACGAAGAAAAAGAAATTGTAAGAAGAGGCAGAAACACACAAAACCACCATTTACCAAAAAATGCAAACCACACAGAATACATGTATTCAACAGCATTCGAAGGTCTAATACGGATATCTTTACTTAACAAAACAAGAAAATAGATTAGATGAAATACTAAAAAAAGTCATAGAAATAAATTCTAGTTTAAGCTAGAATTTATCACATGGCCCATTGGTCAAGCGGTTAAGACGCCACCCTCTCAAGGTGGAATCATGGGTTCGATTCCCGTATGGGTCACCAAAATTAATTTACATAATTGACTTTTTGCTATTATTTTGATATAATCATGAAGTGGAAAATTTTTATGAAGGGGAGTAGTAAAAATGAGTATTCATGATGTATATATTTATTGTGCTGAAAGTGATGTTGCACCATTTGTAAATATTATAGGAACAGCAGATAAAGACAATTCTGAAGACGTTCGGTATTTAATAACTCAAATTGTTGAACTTGCAGAGATTGCTTCAGTAAAATATTTAGCGAAATTTATCCCACAAGAGATAAGCAATAGTGATGATGAAAGCGACATAGAGGAAGACAAAGTAAGGGTAAATATTATTTTAGCTTTCATGAATAATACAATGAAATATGCATTTTTAGATGACTTCTTTCCAGAAGAGCCTCCTCCTTAATAGGGAGGCTTTTCTTTTTGTACTTTTTTGTGATATAATGTTTAAGAATAATTTGAGAGGAAAAATAAATATATGAATAATATAGAACTTTTATCTCCGGTTGGAGAATGGAATTCACTTGTATCAGCAGTGCAAAATGGAGCAAATGCTGTATATTTTGGTGCTGACGAATTTAATGCTAGAATGAATAGTAAAAACTTTAACAGAGAAGAACTAAAAAAGGCAATAGAATATGCAAAACTTAGAAATGTTAAAACAAATTTAACTCTAAACATATTAATAAAAAACGATGAATTCTCAAAAGCAATGGAACTTGTAGAATATGCATATACATGTGGAATAGATGCAATAATAGTGCAAGATTTGGGCTTAGCAAAGGCTATAATTAAAAGCTTTCCAGACCTAGAAGTACATAGTAGTACACAGATGACAGTATATAATCTGGAAGGAGCAAGAAAAATTCAAGAGATGGGCTTTAAAAGATGTGTACTAGCAAGAGAACTTTCAGTTGACGAAATAAAACATATTTGCAAAAATGTGAATATAGAAATTGAAGTATTTATACATGGTGCATTATGCATATGCTACTCAGGTCAATGCTTAATGAGTAGTATTATAGGTGGTAGAAGTGGAAACAGAGGAAAATGTGCAGGAACATGTAGACTTCCATATGCTCTTTTAAACAACGGAAAAGAAGTAGATAAAGGATATTTACTAAGCTCAAAAGACGTCTGCACACTAGATATATTGCCAGAACTAATACAAGCAGGTGTAAAATCTTTTAAAATAGAAGGAAGAATGAAATCACCAGAATATGTAGGAACTGTTACATCAGTATATAGAAAATACATAGACTTAGCAAATAGCAACAAACCATATAAAGTTCAGGCAGAAGACAAAGAAAAACTAATGCAAATATTTAACCGTGGAGGCTTTAGTACAGGCTATTTAAAAGGAAAACTTGGCAAAGAAATGATGTATAAATATAAACCAAACCACATGGGAATATACATAGGAAAAGTAGAACATTATAACCCCAATAAAGGTTATACAAAAATAAAGTTAGAAAAAGAATTGAACCTAGGAGATAGTATTAGCATAAAAGACGGAACATGTAAAATATCGGAACTAATGATAGGAAATAACAACATAAAACAAGGAAAAGTTTGTCAAACAGTTACAATAGGAAGAATATATGGCAAAATTAATAATGGAGATAAAGTATATAGAACAGTTGATATAAACTTAAACAGAGAAATAAATCAAAGGCTAAGCAAAGAAAATATAAAAAGAGAAATAAACTGTGAGATAATAATCAAAGAAGACACTCCAATAAGTTTAAAAGTGCAAGACATAACAACAGGTATAGAAATTATAAAAACGAGTTCAGTACCACAAAAGGCTGAAAAGCAGGGACTTACAAGAGAAAGAATAGAAGAACAAATATCCAAACTTGGAAACACAGTTTTTGAAGTAGCAAATATAAACACTGAAATAGGAGATATGCTAATTACACAAATAAGTGGAATAAATGAACTAAGAAGAGAAACAATACAAGAATTAGAAGAAAAAATAAGACAAACATTTATAAGAAAACCAAGAAAAATAGTAGAGGGAAAAGAAATAATCTCAAAACAAAGTATTTCTGCTCCAAGGGTAAATGTTTGTTTAAATAGTATGAGCGAAACCTTGGAATACAGCAAATTACAAGGAATAGATAACATATATATTCCATTAAGATTTTTTACAGCTCCAAAACTAAAAAAACAAGTAAAAGAAATTACTGAAAACTTTAATACATATTTACTTATGCCAGCAATTAGCAAAAGTAATTATGAAAAAATAAATATAGAAGCTATTTTAAAAGAATATAAAATAGCTGGAGTTGTAATATCAAATATTTCACAACTAGAGACATTTAAAAATCTAAAAACAATAGCAAACTATACCATGAATGTAATGAATAATCATTCTATAAAGGAACTTGAAGACTTAGGAATAGAAAGGTACACAGTATCACCAGAAACAGATAAAAACACCATTTTAAGCCTAAATGGTAATATAGAAAAGGAACTAATAGTATATGGTAGAACATTGCTTATGACAACAGAATACTGTGCAATAGGAATATATAAAAACTGCCCAGGAACTTGCGAACATGGAACATTCAAACTAAAAGATAGAATGGGCTTTGAATTCCCAATATATACAGATAGGATAAACTGTAATAACCTAATATATAATTCAAAAATAACGTCAATAGAGTGGAAAGAATTTAACCCAAATACAATTAGAATTGATATTTTAGATGAAACAATAGAAGAAATAAACAGTATAGTAAACATACATAAACAAGGAAAAAGACTTGAAGGACAAAATTATACAAACGGTAATTTAAACAAAGAAATTTAGATTACAGCAAAATTACTTTAGATGTAAAATATAGTAAACTCATTGTTGAAAGAGCAAAATTATGATATAATACGTAACATAATGTTAGAATAAAGAGGAAGGATAAACATGGCAGAATTTTCACCATTAATGCAACAATATTTTGGAATAAAAGAACAATATAAGGATGCAATACTATTTTTTAGAGTAGGAGACTTTTACGAGATGTTCTTTGATGATGCAATATTAGCATCAAGAGAACTAGAAATTACACTTACAGGAAAAGAATGTGGGCAAGAAGAAAGAGCTCCAATGTGTGGAGTGCCATTTCATGCAGTAGATAACTATGTTTCAAAGCTAATTGAAAAAGGTTATAAAGTAGCAATATGCGAGCAAATAGAAGACCCAAAAACAGCCAAAGGAATGGTAAAAAGAGACGTTATAAGAATTGTAACACCAGGTACTGTAATTGAAAGTAATATGCTAGATGATAAAAAGAATAACTTCATAATGTCTGTATTTAAAAAGGGACTTCATTTTGGAATAGCTATATGTGATGTATCAACAGGAGACTTCTATGCAACAAAAATAGCAGAAAGCAATAACTTTGCAACACTATTAGATGAGCTTGCAAAATTTGGACCAGCTGAGATTGTTGTAAATAGCTTTTTATTTAGTTCAATAGAAGAAATTAATGAGATTAGAAAAAGATTTAATGTATATATAAACAATTATCCAGACGATAATTTTAAATTTGAAACAGATGAGTTACTTCAAAATTATAACTTGGAGTATGAAGGTAAAAAAATAGAGTCTTTGGATAACTATGAACTTGAGACAATTGCGATAAATGCATTACTAGCATACTTAACACAAACACAAAAAATAAAACTAGACCATATAAACCATATAAAATTTTATAACTTACAAAAATACATGACACTTGATATAACAGCTAGAAGAAATTTGGAATTATTAGAAAGACAACATGATAAAGGAAAAAAAGGAACACTTCTTTGGGTGCTAGATAAAACATCAACATCAATGGGCGGAAGAAAGCTAAGAAAGTGGATTGGAGAGCCTTTATTAGATACACACGAGATAAATAAGAGATTGGAAGCGGTACAAGAATTAAAAGAAGATAGTATTTTAAGAGGAGAATTGCAACAAACTCTAAAAAAAGTTTATGACATAGAAAGATTAGTTGGAAAAATAGCTTATGGAAATACAAATGGTAGAGAACTAAACTCGCTTAAAAACTCTCTAATGCAATTACCAGATGTGAAAAACATAATAAAAAACAGCAAGTCAGAATTAATACAGGAACTAGAAGAAAATTTAGATGCGTGTGAAGATTTAGCAGGGCTAATAGATAAAGCAATTGTGGAAGATCCACCAATTACAATAAAAGAAGGTGGAATTATAAAGTTAGGTTTCAACAGTGAAGTGGATGAATATAAAAAAGCATCAACAGACGGTAAAAAATGGCTTTTGGAACTAGAACAAAGAGAAAAGGAAACAACAGGTATTAAAAACTTGAAAATTGGCTTTAATAGGGTATTTGGATATTTCCTAGAAGTTACAAAATCAAACTTGAATTTAGTACCAGATAGGTATATAAGGAAACAAACCTTAACAAATGGAGAAAGATATATAACAGAAGAACTAAACGAACTAGAAAGCAAAATACTTGGTTCAGAAGAAAAACTTGTAGACCTTGAATATAAAATATTTACTGAAATTAGAAATCAACTTGCACAAAACATTGTGCGTTTACAAAAAACTGCAGATATAATTTCAACGTTAGATGTACTTGCATCTTTTAGTACAGTTGCAGAAGATATGAACTATGTTTGCCCAATTGTAGATAACAGTGGAGAGATAGATATAAAAGACGGACGTCACCCAGTAATTGAGAAAATGATAGATACAGGAACATTTGTTGCAAATGATACATATCTAAACAAAGATAGCGATAGGTTATCAATAATTACAGGACCTAATATGGCAGGAAAATCTACGTATATGAGACAAGTTGCTTTAATAACACTTATGGCGCAAATTGGAAGCTTTGTACCAGCATCATATGCAAAAATTGGTGTAGTAGATAAAATCTTTACAAGAGTTGGAGCATCAGATGATTTAAGTATGGGACAAAGTACTTTTATGGTAGAAATGATGGAGGTTGCAAATATTTTAAAAGAAGCAACATCAAATAGCTTGGTAATATTAGACGAAATTGGAAGGGGAACATCTACATATGATGGACTTTCAATAGCATGGGCAGTTGTAGAGCATATTACGGATAAAGAAAAATGTGGAGCAAAAACGTTATTTGCAACACATTACCATGAACTTACAGAGCTAGAAAGTAAATTAGAAGGTGTAAAGAATTATTCAATAGCTGTAAAAGAAAAGGGAGAAGATATAATATTCCTAAGGAAGATTATTCCAGGAGGAACAGACGAAAGCTATGGAATACATGTTGCAAAGCTAGCAGGAGTTCCACAACCTGTTGTAAAAAGATCTAATGAGATTTTAAGAAGCTTAGAAAGAAAAAGCATGTTAACAGGGCAAAAGAAACAGGAAAACAAAAAACAACCAGAGGGACAGCTAGACTTTTACAATTATAAGCTTGCAGAAATTGCACATGAAATAGATAAAATAAACTTAAATGAAACAACACCAATAGATGCACTAAATACATTAATAAAAATAAAAGAGAAGATGCAATAAGTATCTTCTCTTGCTATACATAAAAAAACAGTACTTTTAGTACTGCTAATTCTGGCTGGGGTGGGAGGACTCGAACCGCCGAAATGCCAGAGTCAAAGTCTGGTGCCTTACCACTTGGCTACACCCCAATATGAAATTATTTGTTTAACGTGGGGTGGAAGATGGGACTCGAACCCACGGCCTCTGGTGCCACAAACCAGCGCTCTAACCAACTGAGCTACATCCACCAGATGTATGAACTTGTATTTTGATAAGCACATTCTCTATTTTAAATAATTTTTTTTAATTTGTCAACACTTTTTGAAAAAAAAGTAAAAATAGTTGACTTTTTTTTATCATAATGATATTATTTTAACGTGAAAGTTGAGATTTTAAACCAAGGAGGAAAAAATATGAAGCAAGATAAAGGGATAACTTTAATTACTTTAATAATGTATATTATTTTAACTTTAGTAGTATTAGGAATTTTAGGAATGCTATCTAGAAATTTTAGATCAAACCTAAATAACGTAAATGTAAAAACGGCACAAGATGTTGAGCATGACAAGTTAAATGTTCAGCTTTTGAAAGAAACTAAAATAACAGGCAACCTAATAGAAAGTGGCAATTCAAATAATAATAGTATAAAATTCAAAAACGGTAATACGTATACTTATAATATTGAGGATAAAGCTGTGTATTTAAACAATAATATTAAAATTGCTGAAAACATAACAGAACTTTCCTTTGAAGTAATTGATACACCAACTAAACAAACATTGACAATGAAAACTACAATAAACAATAAAACAGTAGTAAGTGAATACGTTATGTCAAAAACAACATTGCCACCAGGACAAAGAGTTACAGAAACAACAGAATATATAGATACTAATGGAGATAGAGCATGGATACCTGCAGGTTTTGTTGTGTCTGGAATTCCTGAAGAAGAAGTAATAGATGATGGATTAGTAATATATAAAATTTCCGAGGAAGAACTAGAAGAAGTAACATGGGATGGAACAGAAAAAAATAAGTTTGATCAATTCGTTTGGATACCAGTTAATAGAAATGATATAAACAAAATGTTTATTTGTCAGTTAAAAACAACTTTGAATGGTGCCTGCAATATAGTTATAGAAAATAATGTTGCTAAATGTACAATTCATAATTCAACTAAGATGGCTGGAAGATTATTTGCGCCAAATTATGGGGAAACATATAAAACAGGTTACACAGAAGTTTACACAACAGGAATAGGAATTCGTGAACCTGATATTGTAACAGGAAATAGTGATGGTACAGGAACAAGTATGGATGGCGAAACTTTTCAAGAAGGAACAACAACAAAATATAGATATTTACTAACAATAAGCAACCTATGTGGTAATGGATATGAGAACCCAACGAATTTTAGAAATACATTGCAAAAAGATTATAACAATGCTGCGATGAATATCTATAAAGCAGAGGGGTTCTGGGTTGGAAGATATGAAACCAGTAATATAACAAACCAAGACAATTCTCCAGTAAGAATTATAGCAGGCACTGATAGTGGAATAAGCCAAGCAAACTGGTATTTAATGTATGCAAAACAAAAAACATACGCATTTGATAATGATATCGTAGGTACACAAAGTAGCATGATTATGGGAATAACATATGATAAAGTTATGGAATTTATAAATAGTGAGGCATATGATGTTACACGATCAGAATATGTAGGACATACAAGTTCTAAATTTACAAAGGTTCCAGGAAAGACTGGAGGAGTCGACTATGAAGTAAACTATTCAGGATACCAATCAGAACCATATAGAGATGTTTCAAGAAATATTTATGACATGGAAGGCAATGTTTTTGAATGGACTACAGAAGCATATGGAACAAGTAATAGGGTTTATAGAGGAGGAAATTACAAAGATGAAAAAAGGTCTCCAAGCTATCGTGACGATGGAACAGGACCTATATACGGAATCCAATATGGACGGCACAAGAGCAATACTACTTATAGAGCTATAGAGCTGAAAAATAATTAATAAAATTAAAAATACCTCTTGCATATTTACACAATTTGTGTTAATATAAAGAGGTATTATTCATAGGGGTATAGTGTCAATGGTAGCACATCGGTCTCCAAAACCGCTTGTGAGGGTTCGAATCCTTCTACCCCTGCCAAGCAAAAAAAGTTTTTAATTTTTTTGCAAAAAAGTATTGACAAGTGTCAAAAAATATCTTATAATTAATCTCGCGTTTGAGAAATGCTCCCTTAGCTCAGTTGGTCAGAGCAACCGGCTCATAACCGGTGGGTCCAAGGTTCGAATCCTTGAGGGAGCACCATTTTTATTTGAATATGGATAGGTGGCCGAGTGGCTAAAGGCGGCAGACTGTAAATCTGTTCTCGTACGAGTACGATGGTTCGAATCCATCCCTGTCCACCAAAATGTAACTTAAAAGAGTTACATTATTTTTAAATCAAAGAACAAACAAAAGTTCTATACTATAATAAAAGCTGAAGTCTGCAAACGCAAACTTCAGCTTTCGAAGCTTTATTCCCCCTGTTTAGTTTTTCTGCCAAAGATCAAACCAATGGCAAAAGAAACATCTGCAATCAATACCAACCGAATGATATCGATTACCCAGCTGATGCTAAAGCCTGCATAGGTAATGCAGACAGCAAAGATGAGTAAGATGACTGCAAACACCAGGCACGGGAAAAGGTAACGCTTCATAAAAGTTCCTCCTTTTAATTATTCGGAGGACAACGCCTCCGAAATTTAACAAATTTCAAAGGCGTAACAAAAATTGTTACAAATTAATTATACAACATTTACATAAAAAAATCAAACTTAAAAAAATCAAAAAACATATTGACTAAAAATTTAAATAAACGTATAATACAAGATAGACTTTAAGAGTTTTTTAATAAAAAACTCTTAAAATATTATATGCAAAAATATTATGGAAGGAAAGATATAAAATGAGAGAAATGCTTAAAATATTAGGAAAATCAGTAAGAGAATATAAAAAGCCAGCTTTACTAACACCTCTTCTAGTTACACTTGAAGTTGTTATGGAAGTTGTAATACCACTTCTTATGGCTAATTTAATAGATAAAGGAATATATGCAGGCCAAATGAACGAAATATTAAAAATAGGGGTAATGCTAGTTGTAGCTTCACTTTTATCACTTGCTTTTGGAATACTATCAGGAATAACTGCATCAAAAGCATCAGCAGGGTTTGCTAAGAACTTAAGAAAAGACTTGTATTATAAAATTCAAGATTTTTCTTTTACAAATATAGATAAATTCAGCACATCAAGTATTGTAACAAGACTTACAACAGATGTTTCATATGTTCAAATGGCATTTCAAATGTTAACAAGAATAGTAGTACGTACACCATTAATGCTAATATTTTCACTTATAATGTCATTCTCAATTAATGCAAAGCTAGCACTAATATTCTTAGCATTAATGCCAGTAATTGGAATTACTCTATATGTAATTATGAGCAAAGCACACCCAATATTTGAAAGGGTATTTAAAAAATATGATGTTCTTAACAACGTTGTAGAAGAAAACACAAATGGTATAAGAGTTGTAAAATCATATTTACTTGAAGAAAGTGAAAAGAAAAAATTTGGGAACATTTCAAATGAAATATATGTAGACTTTAGTAAAGCACAAAGACTAATGTCATTAACAAATCCAGTTATGCAATTTTCAATGTACTTAGCAATAATTCTAATATCATGGTTTGGTGCAAAAATTATAGTAACAACAAACATGGTAGACTTGGAAGTTGGCCAACTTACAAGTTTAATTACTTATGGAATTCGTCTACTATCAAGCTTAATGATGCTTGCAATGCTACTTGTAATGAGCACAATGGCAAGAAATTCAGCAGAGAGAATATATGAAATTTTAATAGAAAAACCAGACTTAGCAAATCCAAAGAAACCTATAAAAGAGGTTAAAAATGGTTCAATAGAATTTAAAAATGTTTCATTTAGTTATGTTGGTAACAAGAAAAAGGAATGTTTAAAGAATATTAATATAAAAATAAAATCAGGAGAAACAGTTGGAATTATTGGTGGAATTGGTTCAGGGAAATCAACATTAGTAACTTTAATTCCAAGACTTTATGATGCAACTGAAGGAAAAGTTGAAGTTGGAGGAAAAGACGTTAAACAATATGATATAGAAACTCTAAGAAATAATGTATCAGTTGTTCTACAAAAAAACGTGTTGTTTTCTGGCACAATTAAAGAAAACCTAAAATGGGGCGACAAAGACGCAACAGATGAAGAAATAGTTAGGGCATGTAAACTTGCTCAAGCAGATAATTTCATTGAAGAATTTCCAGATAAATACGATACAAATATAGAACAAGGAGGAACAAACGTATCTGGTGGTCAAAGACAACGTTTATGTATTGCAAGAGCTTTACTTAAAAAGCCTCAAATATTAATACTAGATGATTCAACAAGTGCTGTTGATACAAAAACAGATAGCTTAATTAGAAAATCATTGAAAGAAGAAATACCAAATACAACAAAAATAATTATTGCACAAAGAATTGCATCAGTTCAAGATGCAGATAAAATAATAGTGCTTGATAATGGAACAGTAAACGGAATTGGCACACATGAGGAACTATTAAAAAGCAATGAAATATATAGAGAAGTTTATGAATCACAAGTAAAGGGAGGCGATAATGATGAAAACAGCTAGAAAAAGGCCAGGAGCAGGCATGACACTTAAAACAGTAAAAAACAAAAAACAAACAGCTAAAAGACTTCTAAAATATATAACAAAAAGCTATAAAAAACACTTAACAATTGTATTTATATGTATAATACTTAGTTCAATAGCAGGGGTTGCTGGCTCAATGTTTTTAGGCACATTGATAGATGATTACATTACACCATTATTGCTTGAAACAAACCCAGTATTTACAGGCCTTTTAAAAGCCATATTAATTATGGCACTTGTGTATTTAACAGGTGTGCTTTCAACACTAATTTATACAAGAATAATGGCGAGAATATCTCAAGGAGTATTAAAAGAGATAAGAGACGAAATGTTTAATAAGATGCAAACATTTCCAATAAAATATTTTGATACACATACACATGGTGAAATAATGAGCTATTATACAAATGACGTAGATACACTTTCACAAATGATATCTCAAAGTTTACCACAATTCATAGCATCATCAACAACAGTTATAGCTGTGCTTATAGCAATGATTATTACAAATATACCACTTACAATATTTGTAATAGTATTTATATTCTTAATGTTAAATATTACAGGTAGAGTTGCAGGGAAAAGTGGAAAATACTTTGTAAAACAACAAGAAACATTAGGAAAGGTTAATGGATACATTGAAGAAATGATAAATGGTCAAAAAGTAATAAAAGTATTCACATACGAAGAAGAGGCAAAAGCTCATTTTGATGAGATAAACGATGAATTATGCAAAAACATGACAACAGCAAATAAATTTGCAAATATACTAATGCCAATGCTAAATAACTTAGGAAACCTAGAATACGTTTTAGTTGCAATAATAGGTGGAGCAATTGCAATAAAAGGAAATGGAGCACTTACAATAGGTTCTATTGCAACATTTTTACAATTAACACAAAGCTTTAACCAACCAATAATGCAAATGTCAAATCAATTAAACTCAGTTGTTATGGCACTTGCAGGTGCAGGTAGAATATTTGAACTAATAGATACAGAACCTGAACAAGATGAAGGTTATGTAACACTTGTAAATGCTAAAAAAGAAAATGGCGAAATTATAGAAACAAAAGAACGTACAGGTATATGGGCATGGAAACATCCACACCATGATGGAACTACAACCTATGTAGAACTTAAAGGACATATTGAATTAGAACATGTAAACTTTGGATATGAGCCAAATAAACTGGTTCTTCATGATGTATCCTTATATGCAAAACCAGGCCAAAAAATTGCATTTGTTGGTGCAACAGGTGCTGGAAAAACTACAATAACAAATTTATTAAATAGATTTTACGACGTAAATGATGGAAAAATAAGATATGACGGAATAAACATTAAAAAGATTAAGAAAACAGATTTAAGAAAATCTTTAGGAATGGTACTTCAAGATACAAACTTATTTACAGGAACAATAAAGGAAAACATCAAATATGGAAAAGAAAATGCAACAGATGAGGAAATTGTAAATGCCGCAAAACTTGCTAATGCACATGATTTTATAACAAGATTACCACAAGGATACGACACAATGCTTACATCAAATGGAGCAAATCTATCACAAGGACAAAGACAATTACTTTCAATAGCAAGAGCTGCAATAAACGATCCACCAGTAATGATATTAGATGAGGCAACAAGTTCAATAGACACAAGAACAGAAAAGATAGTTCAAGAAGGCATGGATAAACTTATGAAAGGAAGAACGGTTTTTGTAATAGCACATAGACTATCAACAGTAAGAAATGCAAAAGCAATAATAGTACTAGAACATGGTCAAATAATAGAAAGAGGAGACCATAACGAACTAATAGCTCAAAAAGGAAAATACTATCAATTATATACAGGAGCATTTGAGCTAGAATAAAAGATATTACAAAAATGTTACAATTATATTAATTTTAGATTACAAATTGCAAAATATGTTGCAATTTGTAATTCTTTTTGATAGAATGACCTTAAATCATAAAGGGGGAAGATATTGTGATGAGAAAAGAAAAAGGTATTACCTTAATAGCGCTTATTATGACAATAATTTTGCTACTAATACTAGTAGGAGTTAGCTTAAACTTATTAATTAAAGGAGACTTGTTTGGCAGTGCAGAAAAAGCCGTAAGTGGCACAAATGCAAAAGCGGAAGAACAACAAACAAGAGTAGATGAATTAATGGGGCAAATGGATAGAGCAAATGTGTTTGCAGAAGGAACAGTGCCAACTTTAAAATATAAAGTTTATGGAGACAATATAATAGTTTACCTAAAAAACTCTTATTATGATTATATCTCAAAAATGAGTATAGAAGAAAAGGAGAAAAAACTTGCAAATGCTATTAGCATTGAATCAGGATATTTGAATGATACATATTATAAATCTGTATCAAATTCAACTACTGAAAAGTTTATTGCCAAAACAGCAGCTATTTCAAATAATAAATATTCAAACATTGATGATCTTATTAATGATAGATTTAATGGAGATAGAAAGAACTTTGAAGCTTGTCTTGCACTTGAGACAGGAAATTACATTAGCTATGAAGAAGCCTTAAATTTTTACTTAATGAGATCTCCATATGCTTCAATATGGTTTTATTCAGATTTTGCTGAAAATGTGCTTCATATGAAAAACAACTTGTCTGTTAATGAAAAAGAAAAAAGAATAGCAAACATTGCTGGATGGAGCTTAACACAAGTACAAGTAAGAGTTCAAGAGGAGGCAAATAGTTGTGGAATACCATATTCTAAATGTTTGGACATGTATCTAAACATAATTGAAATGCAAGAATTGGGAAAAGAAGAAATAGAACAAGCAAATAGGGTAACTCTAACACTTCCAACAGGAGAAAGTGGTCCATTTTATTATGGAGGAGGAAGATTTAACCCTAGAATTGAGAAAAACTCATATGTTCAAACTAAAGGGCCAAGTACAAATTATTATTATTTTATAAACATAATGAATGTCAAAACTAATGGTAGATACAAATATACAGCAGAAAACCACAAAGGAACAAAAGCAGAAGTAACGGTACCAGTCGAACTAAGAACAGCAAACTTTAAAGTAAAAGTATCAGATACAGAAACAAAAACATATGAATTTATAGAAGGACAATCATGGGGGCTGTTTATAGGACTAGAAAACGAATACAATGTGATGAGTGATAATTATGCTTTTGGTAGAGAAAATGAAGATGTCTATGTTGAATATGCATACTATAACTTGTACTCAAAACTAAAAAATGAAAGATACAAAATAGCTTCATTAAACATGCCAAAGCTAAAAGTGGCAGAGACAGATAGTACATCAGAACGGAGGTTATTTAGAACGGAGATTATTTTATTTGCACTAAACAAGGGGAAGAACTAGAGCCAGCTATATTAACTGATGTTATTTCATCAAATATTACGTATGAATTAAAAGCAGTTCCTCCTAAAAAGTAAATTATTAATTTTAGATTAAAAACTTTAATTTTATTACAATTTTAGCCCAAAGTATTGACTTTGGGCTTTCAGTTTGATATAATATACAAGTTGAAAAATACGCACACATAGTTTAGCTTAGAGTTGTGCTTATAATTCCAAAGGAATATAAGTGTCTTTAAGTGCATGAAGACTTTGTGGAGGCAAAAAACAAGGAGGAATGAAAAATGGCAGTAGTTGCAATGAAACAATTACTTGAAGCAGGTGTGCATTTCGGACACCAAACAAAAAGATGGGACCCTAAGATGGCTGAATACATTTATCAAGCTAGAAACGGTATCCATATTATCGATTTACAAAAGACATCAAAGAAAATTG
>OLSB01001909.1_pt1 | contig 18591 bp, 13 predicted proteins | sample 1672071 | NCBI WGS metagenome assembly OLSB01 (sample SAMEA3136642, study PRJEB25190) | human gut metagenome | biome: human gut; feature: human-associated habitat; material: faeces | place: Austria | collected 2013 | reverse complement strand
AGGTGCTATATCCACAAAATATGTACGACCTGATCGACTTTTCTCTGCGCGAGTGCATCCGGCAAAGGATTGCGATGCGCACCTGCAAGAACTGCGGCAGGTATTTTGCCCTCACTGTTCACGGCAGTACAGAATATTGCAGCCGCGTGTTCGACAGCCGCGGCCGCACCTGCAAGGAAGTCGGCGCGATGCGGCAGTATCTGCAAAGCCACGCGCAGGACGAACTGCTGAAAATTTATCGCCGCGAGTACAAGCGCCGCTTCGCATGGATCCGTGCGGGCAAAATCTCTCAGGAAGCGTTCTCGGCTTGGAGCAAGGAAGCGCAGAGGGAAAAGGAGAAATGTGAGAACGGCAAGATCTCACAGAAGGAATTTACGCAGTGGTTAAAACGGTAAATCCATATTATTTTTTTTGAAAAGGCTTGCGCAAAGAATACATTTGTAGTACGATGGTAAATAAAGGGGTGATGCTATTTGGATGAACCGCGTTTAGAAATTCCAGTAAAAAAATACATTGGTGAATCTGCCGTCATTTCCATGCGATTGCCACGCGACATGCTACAGGAAATTGACACGATTGCGGCCGATACAGGTCGGACAAGAAATGAAGTTTTAACACTCTGCATGGAGTTTGCATTAAATCATCTTGATAGAGGTTCCAAATAAAACCGAAAGAGGGAGAAAAATGGCGATTATCAAGTGCAAGATGTGCGGCGGCGATTTAAACGTCGAAGAGAACAGCCAGATCGCAGTCTGTGAATACTGCGGGACGCAGCAGACGGTTCCGAAGCAGGACAACGAGAAAAAACTGACACTGTTTGCGCGTGCAAACCGGCTGCGCTTTGCCTGCGAATTTGACAAGGCGGCGGGCGTTTATGAGTCCATCGTGGCGGAATTCCCGGAGGAAGCGGAGGCCTATTGGGGGCTGGTGCTTTGCAAATACGGTATTGAATATGTTGACGATCCGGCGACGGGTAAAAAAATTCCGACCTGCCACCGGTCGAGCTTTGACAGTGTGCTGGAAGACGCGAACTTTGAACTGGTCATGGAATATTCTGACGTAGTCACGCGGAAGCTTTATCGCGAGGAAGCCAAAGCCATTGAGGAATTGCGTCGCGGCATCATCGAGGTTTCCAGCCGTGAAGAACCATATGACATTTTCATCTGCTATAAAGAGACAGACGAAACCGGTCAGCGGACGCTCGATTCCGTTCTGGCGCAGGACTTATATGATGCATTGACAGAAAAAGGCTACCGGGTATTCTTCTCTCGCATCACGCTGGAGGATAAGCTCGGGCAGGAGTACGAGCCATATATCTTTGCTGCGCTCAATTCCGCGCGCGTGATGCTGGCTGTCGGCACAGACTACGAGTATTATAACGCCCCATGGGTCAAGAACGAGTGGAGCCGGTATTTGCAGCTCATCGCCGCCGGGCAGAAAAAATCTCTCATCCCATGCTATAAAAATATAGATGTCTATGATATGCCGAAGGAGTTCGCAAAATTACAGGCGCAGGATCTCGGCAAGGTCGGCGCGACGCAGGACCTGCTGCGCGGAATCGAGAAGCTGTTTGGAAAAAGCAATGAACAAAAAGGAGCACAAAGCCCGACACCTATCGCAGCTTCCCCAAACACAGATGCGTTACTCCGGCGCGGGCATTTGTTTTTGGAAGACAAGGACTGGGAAAATGCAGATACCTATTTTGATAAAGTGCTTGATCTCGACCCGGAGTGTGCGGAAGCATACCTGGGAAAGCTGCTTGCACAGTTGAGAATAACATCTGTCAATAATATTTCATGCGATGAGATTATCTTACCGGATGATTTCGGCACAGCCGAAGAACTGGGGTACTATAAAAAGGCATTCAGATTCGGAGATAGCCAAATAAAGCAAAGTCTCCAAAAAGTAAAAACAGCCGTTGAAGTAAAGGTCGTGTACGATGCGGCTTGTAAGAAAATGAAAACGGCGCAAACATCTGACGAGTTTAGACAATTAGCAGATTCCTTCCGCCAGGCGGAAGCCTTTTACAGGGATGCGAAGAATTTAATAACTGAATGCACACAAATGCTGGAAGTATTCCGTGAGAACGAAAAACGTTACAGCATTCTTGCAGAGCAGCTGGCAAAACAGACAGAAGAACTTGGCTTGCTGCAGAATGAGGCCAGAGAATTTGAAAAGACGACTCGGGACGAGATGCAAAGCACACAGGAAGCGTGCGATGAAATACCTTTTTTCCGCTTGAAGGAACGGCAGCAGAAGCAGAAGGAAGCAGATGCCTTAAAGCAGAAATTGTATGCACAATGCGCTGAATATGCAAAGAAGATCTCAATTCTGAACGAGCAGCGGCAGGATACCCAAAAGGAGATTTCCGCTCTGGCGAAAAAGAATTATCTATCTAAAAATCATGCTTTGGATGGAGTAGTACCTTCCAAGCTGGGAGATCAGATCGTATGTCCGCTTTGCGGCTCAATACAACCTTCTGGCCGAAAGAAATGCTTTGATTGCGGCGTTGAATTTGTTTCAGATATAACAGGCTGATGATGGAAAGTGGGAGAGAAGATCATGGCAATTATCAAATGCAAAATGTGCGGCGGAGATATTGATATCTCGCCTGACAAGACCTTTGGGACGTGCGAGTACTGCGGCAGCACGATGACGCTGCCCAAAGTAGATGACGAGCAGCGGGCGGCGGCCTTTAACCGCGGCAATCACTTCCGGCGCAGCGGCGAGTTTGACAAGGCGCTGGCCGTGTATGAGCGGATCGTTGCCGAGGACGACAACGACGCTGAGGCGCACTGGTGCTGTGCGCTGTGCCGGTTCGGTATCGAATATGTGGAGGACCCGGCGACGTATGAGTGGCTACCGACGTGCCACCGCGCGAGCTTCGACAGCTTTCTGGAGGATGTGGACTATCTGGCTGCGGTCGAGCATTCCGACGGCATTACCCGCCGCCAGTACCAGAAAGACGCAGCGAAAATCGCCGAGGTGCAGCGCGGCATTCTTGCCACGTCGCAGAATGAACAGCCGTTCGACGTCTTCCTCTGCTACAAGGAAACCGGCGAGGACGGCCAGCGTACGCGCGACAGCCTGATGGCGCAGGAGGTCTACTACGAGTTGACCGAGCAGGGCTATCGCGTGTTCTTCGCGCGTATCACGCTGGAAGATAAAGCAGGCACGGAATATGAGCCGTATATTTTCGCGGCGCTGAACTCTGCCAAAGTCATGGTCGTGATTGGCACGAAGCCGGAGCATTTTAACGCCGTCTGGGTCAAAAACGAATGGAGCCGCTTCCTGTCCATGATGAAAAAGGACAGAAGCAAGCTGCTTCTGCCGTGCTACCGCGATATGGATCCGTATGATCTGCCGGAGGCACTGTCTGTGCTGCAAAGCTATGATATGAGCAAGATCGGCTTCATGCAGGATCTGATCCGTGGCGTCAAAAAAGTGATCGACGCGGGCAAGCCGCAGGAGACTGCGAAAGAAACGGTCAAGGAGACCGTCGTGGTACATAACGAGGGCGGCAGCAACGTGCAGGCCCTGCTCGACCGCGGGCAGATGGCACTGGAAGACGGTGAGTGGACAAAGGCCGACGAGTTTTTTGAGCAGGTGCTCAATCAGGACGCAAAATGCGGCGCGGCGTATCTGGGGAAGTTTTTAGCCAGAGTGAAGTGTCGTTCAGCAAAAGCTTACGCAGATGCGTTTATCGGGAATGTAAAAGCCAATGTCCCCAGCAAGAAGAATGCCTATGCTTGCGAAGAAGATAAAGCCTTTTCCGCGTCATGTATGGAAAAATATACGGTGCCTGGAATTTTGAGCGAAAACGAGATCCGTCAGGCGCTGAAATTTGATTCGGGATTTTGCGTGACATCGGACTACTATGCAAAGGCCGCCGAAAATGCCCGCGCACAGCTGACTGCCGATAAAGACCTGATGCGCGCCGTAAAGTACGCCTCCGGCGAGGCCAAGACGATTGCCGAGAATCTCCCGCAGACGCTGGACACACTGCGGCGAGATGCGGAGCAGCGCGAAAAAGTTGAACGCGCCGCAATCACGGCAAACTATCGCGACTTCCTGACGAAAACCGAAGCCGAACTTGAAAAGGAGCACCCTCAGCGGCTGAAAGAGGCAGAGGACGCAAGGAAAGCAGAAATCTTCCGACGGCGCAAAGTAAAGGCCACAGCGAAAAAGGCCGGGATTCTGGCTGCTATTGTGGCTGGTATTGTGACTGCCGCAGTATTGTTTACTGTAAATGTTATTCTTCCGCCTGTGAACTATTCTAAGGCCGAAAAACTGCTGGCTGCGGGGGACGTGAAGAAAGCGGCCATTTCGTTTGGTAAGTGTGCTGGTTACCAAGACGCACGAGAGCGGAGCATGTCCCTGTGGGATACCATAGCTGATCGGAAAACGCTTGTAGCGAATGGAACTAGCATAATTGCGCTAAAAATAGATGGAACTGCAATTGGTTCAAGCGATATCAATGGCGACGAAGCGGATGTTTCCAACTGGACAGATATTGTGGCACTCAGCACAGGGCTGGCCCATACAGTTGGCCTGAAGTCAAACGGAACCGTAGTGGCCGTGGGCCAGAACCTGGAAGGCGAATGCGATATTTCCGATTGGACAGATATTGTGGCCATCAGCGCAGGGACGTGGAGCACGTTTGGACTGAAGGCGAACGGAACCGTAGTTGCAATCGGTTCTAATGAGTATGACGAATGTGACGTTTCCGATTGGACCGATATTGTAGCCATCAACGCAAGGACTTTCCGCACAGTCGGGCTGAAAGCAGATGGAACCGTAGTGGCTGTTGGATGGAGCAATGATGGCCAATGCGACGTTTCTGACTGGACCGACATTGTGGCCATCAGCACAGGGGACTTCCACACGGTCGGTCTGAGAGCAAACGGAACTGTGGTTGCTGTCGGCGACAACGAAGACGGCCAATGTGACGTTTCTGACTGGACCGACATTGTGGCCATCAGTGCAGGGTATCGCCACACAGTCGGTCTGAAAGCAGACGGAACCGTGGTTGCTGTAGGCAATAATGACTATGACCAATGCGACGTCTCTGATTGGACGGATATTGTCGCCATTGATGCCGGGTACTTTCATACAGTTGGCCTGAAAGCAGATGGAACCGTGGTTGCGGTAGACGATAACGAGTCTGGTCAATGCAACGTCTCCGGCTGGAAAGACATCAAACTCCCCAACTGATAGAGAAAGAAGGATGAGAAGATGGCGATCATTAAATGCAAAATGTGCGGCGGGGACATCGAAATCTCTGCGGACAAGACGTTTGGAACGTGCGAATACTGCGGCAGCACGATGACGCTGCCGAAGACGGACGACGACCAGCGGCTGAGCCTGTTCAACCGCGGCACGCATCTGCGGCGGAATGGCGAATTTGACAAGGCTGCGGCGATCTACGAGCGGCTGATCGGCGAAAACGATGCGGATGCCGAGGCGCACTGGAATCTGCTGCTCTGCCGGTACGGCATCGAGTATGTGCAGGATCCGGCCTCCGGCGAACGCATCCCGACTTGTCACCGCGCGAGCTTTGACAGCATTCTGAACGATGTGGACTATCAGGCCGCGCGCAAATACTCCGACGGTGTGGCACGGAGCCTGTACGAAAAAGAAGCGCAGCGCATTGCCGCGCTGCAAAAGGACATTCTGGCGATCTCGCAGAAGGAAACGCCGTTTGACGTGTTCATCTGTTATAAAGAGTCTGACGAGAACGGCAAACGGACAAAGGATTCCGCGCTGGCGCAGGACATTTATTATCAGCTCACCGACGCGGGCTATAAGGTCTTCTTCGCGCGCATCACGCTGGAAGATAAGCTCGGGCAGGAATACGAGCCGTACATCTTCGCCGCCCTGCACTCGGCCAAGGTCATGGTTGTGGTCGGCACGAAGCCGGAATATCTGAACGCCGTCTGGGTCAAAAATGAATGGAGCCGCTACCTTGCGCTCATGCGCACCGACCGCAGCCGTCTGCTCATCCCCTGCTACCGCGATATGGACCCGTATGACATGCCCGAAGAGCTCAGCATGCTGCAAAGTCAGGATATGGGCAAGATCGGTTTTATTCAAGACCTCATCCGGGGCGTCAAGAAGGTCGTGGACGCGGCAAAGCCGCAGGAAACTGCGGCGGAGACGGTCAAAGAGACCGTCGTGGTACATAACGAGGGCGGCAGCAACGTGCAGGCGCTGCTCGACCGTGGGCAGATGGCGCTGGAAGACGGCGAGTGGGAAAAAGCCGATGAATTTTTTGAGCAGGTGCTCAATCAGGATGCCAGATGCGGTGCAGCTTACTTGGGGAAATTCTTAGCCAGAGTGCAGTGCCGTTCGGCAAAGGTCTACGCAGACGCATATATCGAAGACGTGAAGGCCGATGCTCCCAACGAAAAAAACGCGGATGCGTGTGAACCGGATGAGGCCTTTATCACGTCGTGTGTGGAAAAATATACAGTGCCCGGGATCCTGAGTGGGAATCAGATCCGTCAGATGCTGGAGTTTGATCTGGAATATTGTGAGGCATCGAGCCTTTACGCGCTGCGTGCAGAGGAAGCACAGGAGCAGTTTGCCGCCGACAAAGAGCTGATGCGTGCCACAAAGTATGCTTCCAGCGAGGCCAAGACGATCACGGAGGATATTCCGCAGACGCTGGACACGCTGCGGCGAGATGCGGAGCAGCGTGAAAAAGTCGAGTGCGCTGCAATCACAGCAAACTACCGCGACTTCCTGACGGAAACCGAAGCAAAGCTGGAAAAGGAGCACCCGCAGCGGCTGAAAGAGGCGGAGGAAGCAAAGAAAGCCGAAGTCAACCGTCAGCGCCAAGCAAAAGCCGCAGTGAAAAAGGCCGGGATCATTGCAGGCGTTGCAGCAGCTATGATTGCGCTTGTGCTGGTCACTGTTAACGTCGTTATTCCGGCTGTGAACTATTCCAAAGCAGAAAAATATCTTGCGGCAGGTGATTATGACAATGCAATCACCACCTTCACAAATTTGGGTGACTATAAGGAGGCGGCTGGGCAATTGGCGCAAGCAAAAGAACAGAAAGAAAACGAGCGCCGTGCCAAAGAAGCAGCTGAGGAGGAAGCCAGAAACGCGCAGGCATATGCCGATGCGGAAGCGCGGCTGGCAAGCGGGGATTACGACGGCGCTATCGCTGCATTTACGAAACTAGGCGATTATCAGGATGCAGCCAGCCGAGCAAAGGATGCAGAAGCGCAGAAGCAGGAAACGGAAAATGCGCAAGCATATCAGGAAGCGATTTCTTTGCAGGAAAGCGGTGATTATGCGAAAGCTGCTGATGCATTTGCTGCGCTGGGTCGTTACAATGACGCTGTAAATCGACTGAAGGAATGTAAATACCTGATAGCTGATCAGTTCCAAGCGCAGAATGAAATGGCGAAGGCTGCTATCGCCTTTGGCAAACTTATTGGATACAAGGATGCAAAAGAACGGAGCTTTGCATTATGGAACAGCGTAGCAGAACGAGAAAGCATTGTTGCTAAAAATAGCACTACTGTAGGATTAAAGACGGATGGCAGAGTGGTTGTTGCAGGAGAATATAGTGATAGATATCACAGCGTTTCCGATTGGACGGACATAGTAGCAATATCCGTAGGTTATCAACATATTGTTGGCTTGAAATCAAATGGAACAGTAGTCGCAGCAGGTCGGAATCAAGAAGGTCAGTGTGATGTTGCAGGTTGGACAAATATTGTAGCAATTTCGGCAGGAACTTCCCACACAGTTGGCTTGAAAGCTGATGGATCCGTTGTTGTGACAAAGCACATTGAAGGAGAAACAAGCCTCGCTTATTACGGCGAAGGCGATGTCTCTAACTGGTCCGATATCGTAGCCGTTTTAGCAACTGGAACAGCCACGATTGGTCGAAAAGCAGACGGGACGGTAGTTGCATGCGGATACAATGATGAAGGAGCCATAAATGTTTCTGGCTGGAGAGATATTACTGCAATTGAAGCAGGACGCCAATACACGATCGGATTAAAATCAAACGGAACCGTCGTTGCAGTGGGTGTCAATTGGGCTGGCCAGTGCGACGTGTCCGACTGGACAGACATTGTCGCCGTTGCAGCAGGATGGAATCACACCATCGGCCTGAAAGCAGACGGCACGGTCGTGGCGGTGGGTGGCAATAAGGATGGTCAGTGCGACGTGTCCGGTTGGAGAGACATTGTCGCCGTTGCAGCAGGATGGGATCACACCGTCGGCCTGAAATCAGACGGCACGGTCGTGGCGGTGGGCGATAACTATTATAGTTGCTGCAATGTGTCCGGCTGGACAGACATTGTCGCCGGTGCAGCAGGAAGCGACTACACCGTTGGTCTGAAAGCAGACGGCACGGTCATTGCTGTTGGAGAGAACAAGGACGGTCAGTGCGATGTGTCCGGCTGGACAGACATTAAACTTCCAAACTGAATTCAACTGAGAATGGAGTAGGTAAGTATGGAGCCTAAAAAGGCAATTTACGCAAAGTATCGTAGAAAAATGAACGAGCTGTTGAAAGCCTGTAAAATGGGAGACTATTCATTTGTGCCGGATGAAATATTTGACGATTTCTCGACCTATTTTCTGAAAACAGTTGAGAAAGAAGATGTGTTTCACCTGTATCGATATACTGGGCTAAAACGCTTCGATTCTGATAGCGATAAACGTATATTTTCTTTTGATACTGGCAACCTCTACTTGTCGAAAAATGGATGTCAGAATGATATATTTGAGGGTATAGCCCAAACGGATTACAGTTTCACCACAATTGAAGAATGGATCACGACCCTTTCAAATATAGCCTTATTGAAGTGTTTTACAGAAGACCCAAAAAACAACCTAATGTGGGCGCATTATGCAGATTCCTACAAAGGCATTTGTGTGGAGTACGATATAAAAAGAGCGAGTGAAGAAGTAAAAAAGATGCTCTTCCCAGTGATGTACCAAAAGAAGCCGGAAAATTATATAGACATTGATGTGCTTATAAGCGAAAAGGAAGACTGTGCAGAGGGATATTTGCGGGACTGTAAAGGAATATTTGTGCAAAAGCCACTTTGCTGGAAATACGAAAAAGAATGGCGTATTTGCGACATGAACTATGATGAGAGAATCAGCGGAAAAAATATCGAGTTTCCTTACATAACAAAATTATTTCTGGGGCCGCGCATAGAACCAGAGGATAAGGAAAAGGTACTTGCTGCGGTAAAAGCACACAACGAAAAAAGCAAAGAACAAATAGTGGTCTATACTACAAGGCTACGAGAAAACACCTATGATATAGAATTTAGGAAACACGATTGGGAATCGGGGGAATAACTATGTCCAAATTTGTCATTGAATGTCCCAACTGTGGGAAATACGCGGAAGCCCGGACGGGGTTCTTCGCGCGCAAAAAGATCGACTGCGCATGCGGCTATACGATCAACGTGCGCACGGACAAGCTGGCGGGGCGGGAATGCCCGCACTGTGGGAACATGGTCGTGTCCGACCAGTCCAAGGGCGAGAAGGCGCTCTGCCCTGTCTGCCATGAGCCGATCAACACGCTGGCGGAGCAGTCCAATACCGTAGAGTTTTCCTGCGCGCAGTGCGGCATCCGCCTGCGCACAAGCAAGGCGGCCGCGACCTATACCTGCCCCGTCTGCGACTGCGTGAACGACGTGGCCGAGCGGGTCGCGACCGAGAAGATCAAAAAGGACGGGCTAGCGAGCATCATCAAATATGAGGGCGACAACGAAACGCTCGTCTGGAAGCACCCGATCGAGGACTTCAACTTCGGTTCGCAGCTGATCGTCCATGAGAGTCAGGAGGCCATTTTCTTCCGCGATGGACAGGCGCTCGACCTCTTTGGCGCGGGCCGCTATACGCTGCAAACACAGCAGCTGCCGCTGCTGGAGAAGATCTACAAGCTCCCAACCGACACCGAGGGCACGTTCCATTCCGAGGTCTACTTTGTCAACCTCGCCACCCAGATGGGCGTCAAATGGGGCACGGACAGCAAGGTGCGTCTGTTTGACCCCGCCTCCGGCTTACATATCGAGATCGGCGCGTCGGGCGAGTTTAACATCCGTGTAACTGATTCGCGCAAACTGCTGCTCAAGGTCGTCGGCACGACGGGTGGGCTTGGACAGGAGCAGCTGCTCGGCATCGGGAACGGCAAGGGCTTCTTCCGCTCGATGGTCATGACACAGGTCAAGAGCTACCTCGCGCAGACGATCAAGGAAAATGCGATCAACATTCTGGAGATCGACGAGCACCTCATGGCGCTTTCCACCGCGCTGCGCGAGCGGATCAATGCCGCGTTGGACGAGTACGGTCTGACCATGCCGGAGTTCTACGTCAGCCGCATTGTAACGCCGGACGACGACCCGAATTTCCGCCGCATGAAGGAGCAGTACGCCGAACAGTATCTGCTTGTCCGGCAGGAGGGGATCCGCAAGGCCAAGGCGGAAGCCGCAGCAGACCGCAAGGCCGTCGAAGCGCAGACGGCGGCGCGGATGAAGATCATCGGCGCACAGGGCGAGGCGGAAGCGCTCAAAATTCAGAAGCAGGCAGAAGCAGAGGCTTATCGGATGCAGGCCGAGGCGGAAGCCGCCGAAATGCGTATGAAGGGCTATACCTATCAGCAGGAAACGTCCCGGCAGGTCGGTCTGGAAGCGATGAAAAACGGACTTGGCGGCGGTACGAACGCCGCGGGTGCGCTGGGCGACCTCGCGGGGCTTGGCGTGAGCCTCGGTGCGATGGGCAGCGTCATCGGCATGACGAAGGACGCGCTGAGTCCCATGACACAGGACGCTGCGCAGATGGGCGCGGCGGTCGGCGCAGCCGTCGCGGGCGGTTGGGATTGCCCGGCGTGCGGTCACAAGAATATCACTACGAACTTCTGCCCCGACTGCGGCGGCAAAAAGCCGGAACCGAAAACCGGATGGGACTGCGCGCAGTGCGGCACGAAGAACATCCAGAGCAGATTCTGCCCGAATTGCGGCGCAAAGAAGCCGGAGGGATCCAACGGCTGGATCTGCCCGGAATGCGGCACAAAAGATATTCTGAGCAAGTTCTGCCCCAACTGCGGCGCACGGAAACCGGAAGAAAAACACGGATGGATCTGCCCGGAGTGCGGTACAAAGAATATTATGACGAACTTCTGCCCGAACTGCGGACGGAAGAAAGATGAATCCTGCTGATTGGAGGGATGGATGATGAAACTGAGCAAAGGGAAATTTCAGACGATTCTGATTCTTGCCATTGTGCTGGCCGCATATCTGTTGCTGGCATTCGTGATTCCGTTTGCAAAGACCGCTGTGTTCTGGCTGGCGCTGGTGTTTACACTGGCAGCGTTCGGCGTACAGCTATATGTTCTGAAATTGTCATTTACAAAGGGTAAGGACGCGCGCAGCAAATTCTACGGTTTTCCAATCGCGCGTATTGGCGTCGTGTATTTGATCGTGCAGATTGTGCTGAGTTTTTTGTTCATGGCGATCGCGAAAATCTGTGCAGCATGGATTGCAGCCATTGTTTTTGTACTGCTGTTGGCTGTCGCTGCCGTTGGCGTCATTGCTGCGGATGCAATGCGCGACGAGGTCGAGCGGCAGGACGCGCAGCTCAAAACCGATGTGGCCGCTATGCGCGCGCTGCAATCCCGTGCGGCCGCGCTGGTTTCTCGCTGTGAGGATGCAGCGCTGAAGGCAGACGCGCAGAAGCTTTCCGATGCGTTCCGCTACAGCGACCCCGTGACAAATGCCGCAACGAAGGACATCGAGCACGAGCTGTCCGCCTGCATGGACGAGCTGGAGCGGGCTGTTCTCGACAATGACACCGAAAGTGCGAAGGTGCTGATCAAACGCGCAGCAGCGCAGCTGGCAGAGCGGAACCGGCTGTGCAAGCTGAACAAGTGACGTTCCTTACCAGCCCTGATACCAATCATTCTAATAAAAGCAGGAGGCAACCATAAGTTATAGGCTGCCTCCTGCTTTTCGCACATAGAGAATCCATTATTTATCCTCCTCGCTTTCGCAAGGAAGCTTTCCGGACTGTGCAGCCAGTTTCTTTTCCTGCGATTTTACGCGCCGCTCCAGTTTTTTGATGTCTTCTGCGGCAGGTAAATTCTCCGGCTGAATGCCGCGCTGCCCAAGCATATCTCGTACAGACCGATTATTCTGCACATGTTCTCCGGTAATGGCGGATTCGCCTTGAAGGTCCTTCTCCTCGACATTATAGTTGGTCATTTCCGCTGCAAGGTTCTTTGCGGCAATGGAGAGTGTCGGCAGGAAATCAGCCAGCTGGCGATTATCTTTTACACCAAGTCGTTCCTTCATTTCTTGTGTCGTGTAACCACCAAACAGCGCCCGATCACCCCCTTCGAGCGAATGCGACCAAACCCAGTGTCATCCACGCCGCGCTCATAAATGTTCTGGGAAAGCCGTTTTTCGGATTCTCGCAACCTGCCTCTGGCTTCTGTTCGCTCAATAAGAGAAATACGTTCTTCAATCAGTTCCTGCTTTCGAGTCTGAACGGCAAAGTAGCTTTGCGCAAATGCAATTTCTTCTTTTTTCGGATCTCCATTCTGGGCAATCAAATAGCAGGCATAACGAGTAAGCATATAATCCTTGACCGATCTCTGTGCGCCCTTGCCTGCAGTTATCATTTTCGTGACCTCACGAAAATGATCCAATACTTCTATTCCGCTGGTTTCGCAGGATTCAATAGCACGCCCGATTGCCTTATCAAAGTTCTCCCATCGTTCATAGCCGAGAAGCGGCATGAGGTCCCGCGCATACCAGAATTCAATATGCGCCTCCTGATCACTATGTATTACAAGATCAAATTGTTCTTTAATTTGACCGACTCTCTTTTTATCCATTATTTGACCTCCGTTACATTCGCCGTAAACACTTCTTCCAGCAAGTCTTTCACTTTTACAGAAACGGACATACTTTTTTCCTGCTTTCAACAGCAAGCAAATTCCATATGTAGAATGTCAGCTATCGTTTTCTGACCAAAATCGTCGAGTAACGTCTTTCCGTCGCTCAGGAATGGTTCTCACATCTCGTTTTGGATTTCTCTAACATTGTATTGCTGAGAGCGAATTTCGTCAAGGTATTACCAAGAATCAGATCTATAAAATATTACAACTGTATAAATTCCTATAAAAAACCTTTCATTTTGCTGTTGACGCAGACAATGAAGCGTGATTGTGGTATTCTGCGCTCAAATCTATAGGAACAGAGGTTGGGTATATGAAAGGAAAGACCTTAAGCATGCAGAAACTGTCCTCACAGTTGAGCACCGAGGGGGACATTTTCCTTTCACCAAGGTGACATCACCTTTAGGTTCCGGTGCGTAAGCGTGCAGGTTCAAGTCCTGTCGGGCGCACCACTCAGAAATGACCTTTGGATGTCAGATGGCCGCGCAAGCGCGCCCATCTCGACAGCAAAGGTCTTTCTTCGTTCAAAATCGTGGCCGCTGACGCTGGGCCACGATTTTGTTTTTGAGGCGATTGATTTACGGTGTTCAAGTACCGATTTCGTGAGCAGATGCGCCTCCGTCGCCATTCAGCTTTTCCATCACCAGCGCATCAACCTCCTGCTCCAATCTCAAAATTTCTTTCTGCAAAGTCAAACAGTGGGCATCGAGGACTGGCTTCCTCAACGCCCACTGTTTTTGCAACTGTGTGACCTTTTTTAGTTCCGCTGCATACTGTTCCCGCAGCTTTTCTGTATGATCCCAGACAGCATTGAAGTGAAAATGAAGGTTGCTGCCGCAATCGGCGCAGACCAACAGGCCGGAAAACATATTGTGTTCTCCGTTGTTGGTGCGGCGCTTGCGGATTTTGCCCCGCTTCTGCTGCACCTGCTCATACACAGCACGCTCGATGATCGCCTCATGGACGTCCTGGAACACCACCCAATTCTCACGGTCATTGTCGATCCGCTTCTTATTCTTGTACCAGAGATACCGGATGGCGGCAGGCGTGGCGGCAAAGAAGAATTTGATGGTGCGGATGGACAGCCAGAATACGCACAGCGCCGCCGTCGCCGCCAGATACCGCCGCACCTGCGCCTGGACAATGCGCTGCCAGAGCGAAACGCCCCACCACGTCGTAAGCCCAATATAAATGAAGCTCCGCAGCAGCGACACCGGCAGAAAATACACCGAGCCCCGATGTCCGCGCGTAATGACCCGCGCGGCCACAGCGCAGACGATCAAAAGCGCCGCAAAGCCGCCGGTCAGGATCTCCCGTTTTTTCTGCGCCGTCACAAAATCATCTGCCCGAATGGGTTTCTGTATGCAAAGCATACCATACGGAGGAAGCGATTGCAAGGAAAGCGGCCATCAGCATCCCGCTGGCGCGTTTTTCCGGGATCGGTATTGCGATGCAGGACCCGATATGGCATGCTGGACAGGAAGAAAACTGGAAAAACAGAGGCTTGGGGAAGGAGTGGGCAGCATGAAGCATCCTGGTCCATGGCGCGACACCATAGATCCGTTCACGTTGCCGTATCGATCGTTCAAGCCGCTGGAGATCCTCGGCTATCCGCACGCCGGGAACGATGTGTTTTATGCGAGAGGGCTCTATCACGGAAGGCAGATCAACGCATATATCAAGGCCGCAAGGCAGAGGGGCGCCGATGTCGGCAATGAAATTTCGATCCTGTCACAGCTTCGCTCGCCGGTAACGCCGCCTGTTGTAGATTTCTGTCTGGACGGAACGCCGTTTATCGTCACGCAGGCGCTTCCCGGGGAGCACTTATCCATGATCGTGGGCGAAAATGCTGCGCTGGAATCTCTTTCGTATTTGGAAGAATACGGCGCTGCTTCAGCCAGAATCCATCAACTGAATATTCAGGCAGAGCGCGTAAAGGACAGAAAATTCTTTCACGCGCCGCCGAATGCGGGATTGGAAGCGCTGCAGCTGGAGGACCTCAAGGGGCTTTTTCCATCCGCAGAGGAAACTGCCCACATGTGTTTTTGCCACGGGGATTTCCACTATGCGAATATCCTCTGGGCGGAGCACCAGATCAGCGGCATTCTGGATTTTGAGCTTGCCGGATATGGAAATAAGGAATTCGATATCGCCTGGTCGGTGTCCCGGCGGCCGGGACAGAAATTCCTGCGGACCGAGGCCGAGCTGCAGACGTTTTTGAACGGCTACCGGCAGTTCGGCACCTGCGATGCCGAGGCAGTCAAAACCTATATGGCGCAATGCTACGTCTATTTCCTCCAATTCTGCGGCGACGACGCCGAATACTGCGCGTACATCCACGCCTGGCTGCAGACCTTCGCCCGCGAAAAGCTCGGATGACAGGCGGATCAAACCACATAACGCATCCCGGCTCTGCGAAGGAGCCGGGGGGCATTAAAATCGTGGAAATGGCGGGGCCATTTCCACGATTTTGATTATTTGATGAAGCTGACGTGTTTGCAGATTTCCTGGACGGCGGCGTCTTTTTTCTGGTTGAAGATGACCTTGTTTTCCTCGAACAGGTTGCGGCCGTCGGCGTCGATGGACACGATCAGAGGACCAAACTCCTTCACGTCGCAGCACCACAGCGTCTCGGGCATGCCGAGCTCGTCCCAGTGGTGCGCGGCGATCCGCTGGACCTCTGTGGCCGCGACGACTGCGCAGCCGGCTGGGAAGACGCAATGGATGGCCTTGAAGGTCTTGCAGGCGTATTCGGTGTTCGGACCCATGCCGCCCTTGCCGACGATGACCTTCACGCCGGTCTGCTCAACAAATTCCTTCTCGAACTTTTCCATACGCATCGAGGTCGTCGGGCCGACGGAAACCATTTCATAGCCGGACGCGGCGGTCTCGGACGGGCGAACGATGGGGCCTGCGTGGAGGATCGCCTTGCCGTGCAGATCGACCGGCAGCTCGCGCTTGCCCTCAATCAGACGGCGGTGCGCCACGTCGCGGCAGGTGACGAGATCGCCGTCGAGATAGACGATATCGCCGATATGGATATCCGCCAGATCCTCTGCGGTGACCGGCGTGATGAGAACCTTCTTTCCGTTTCTGTTTTCAACCATTACAGTGTTACCCCCTTGTGCGAAATCACGGTGGCGTTCAGGTCTCTGTCGAAGCGGACAAGTCCGCGCCGGTGCGACCAGCAGCCGACATTGACGGCAACGCCGATGGTGGACGGATGGCGCGCGGTGTTCTCAATATGGACGCCCATCACGGACGCGCAGCCGCTCATGCCCTGCGGGCCGAGGCCGATGCTGTTGATGCCGTCTTCGAGCAGCTTTTCCATTTCCGCGGCGCGCGCGTTGGGATTGTGCGAGCCGATCGGCCGCATCAGTGCCTTTTTGGACAGCAGCGCGGCAGTCTCCACGCTCGTCGCTACGCCGACGCCGACCAGCAGCGGGGGGCACGCGTTGAGACCGTAGCTCGTCATCTGGTCGAGCACGAAGCGCGTGACGCCCTCATAGCCTGCGCCGGGCATCAGGACCATCGCTTTTCCGGGCAGCGAACAGCCGCCGCCGGCCATATACGTGTAGATCTCGCACGAATCGCTCTCGGGAACGATCTCCCAGAACACGGTGGGCGTGCCCTTGCCGACGTTGCGCTTGGTGTTATACTCGTCGAAGGTCTCTACGCTGTTGTGGCGCAGGGGTGCGGCGAATGTTGCCTGCACGACGGCTTCCTTCAAAAGCGCTTCCAGCTCGCCGATGAGCGGGAAATATGCGCCGCACTTGACCCAGAACTGCAGAACGCCGGTGTCCTGACAGCAGGGGCGGTCAAGCTCCATGGCGAGCTGCTGGTTTTTTGCCATTGTCTCATAGATCGCCTGCGCCAGCGGCGCTGTTTCCTTCGCGCGCAGCTCGGCAAGCTTTGCTTCCACATCATCGGGCAGCTTTTTGCCTACGATGGCAACAAACTTTGCCATCTTTTCCGTCATCAGCTGGACCTGCTCTGTTTTTGTCATAATAACTCCTTTTCTGTCAAATACATATCTGGCCGTGTAGAATTATCCGGGGAAGAATGGGAAGAGGATCGGCAGCAGCATCATGCAGATCACGAACGACACGCCGATCAGCGGCAGGCCGGCCTTCACATAGTCCCTGAAGGAATATCCGCCGATGCCGACGACCATGGTGTTTGCCGGCATGACGATGGGCGTCGCGTAGGCGCACGAGCCTGCGATGACCGTTGCAACGACGACTGCGCGCGGATCTGCGTCGAGGCCCTGCGCCAGAGCGACCGCAATGGGGACCATCAGCGCCGTGGTCGCGGTGTTGGACATGAAGTTGGTCAGTGCACAGGTGATGATCCAGATGACGAGCAGCAGCAGGAACGGCGAGGGCGTGTCGCCCAGCGCGTGAATGATCGCGTCTGCAACGAGCGTGCCTGCGCCTGTGGTCTCCAGCGCGCTGGCCAGTGCGAGCGAGCCGCCGAAGAGGAAGACGGTCTTGAGATCGATGGAGCGCAGCGCCTCTTTTTCCGAGATGACGCCGGTGAGGATCAGGATGATCGCGCCGACGCTGGCCGAGACGTGCAGTTTGACGCCGATCTGCTTTTCAAAGATCATGGCGAGGATGCTCAGAATGAGGATGACCAGGGAAGCGGTCTGCTTCCAGACGGGGACGCCGGAGAAATCTTTGGCGGCGAACTGGTCGTCGTCCGCGCTGACAAGATCCTTGTTGTCCGGCAGCAGCTTATAGCCGAACACCGCAAAATACAGAATGCCGAAGACGAGCATCGGCAGGCCGACGCCGATGTACTCAAAGAAGCCGGTCTCGATGCCAAGCTCATTGAGCGCATTTGTGCCGATGAGGTTGCCGGGCGCGCCGATGATCGAGAGGTTGCCGCCGAGCGCGGCTGCGAAAACGAGCGGCATGAGGAGCTTTCCGCGCGAGAAGTCGGAGGACGCTGCGATGCCGATGACGACCGGGATCAGCACGGCGGCTGTGCCGGTATTGGACAGGAAACCGCTCATCAGACCCGTGATGAGCATGACGGCGATGATGCACTGGCGCTCCGTTTTGGCAAAGCGTGTGACAAGACTGCCGATCTTGTTCGCCATGCCGGTCTCAAAGAGCGCCTGGCCGACGATGAACATAGCGACACAGTGCTGTTGACAAAGCCGGCAAAGGCCGTTTTGGCGTCAAGAACGCCTGTAATGGTCAGGCCGAAACAGACGATCATTGCCGTGCGTGCGAGGGGAATCTTTTCCCAGACGAACATCACAACGGCAAAGGCCAGGAACAAAAGGGTGATTGTGCTGGGACTCATAAGGTTCTCCTCTCAATTCAATATAGTCTGCAGAGCGAAGCACCGGTCCTTCCGCTCTGCTATCTGGTTTTTACCATATTCGCCGTTCTGTGCGCTATCCGAAAGTACCGCAGTTTATTGTGCAAAGCGTACAGAGGAGCGCGGGAAAACCATAAGATTTCGGTCTTGTTGCATAACCATGCATGAAAAAATTCCCGCCCCATCCGGACGATTTTTGCCCGTGGAGCGGGAATTTGCGGCTGCCCCGGCAAACGGATATGCCGGAGGGTGTCTGAATATTTTCCATAGATGCGAATCAATAGTTGAACCGCAAGAGGAGGGCGGCGAAAGCGAGGGAG
>OLSB01001906.1_pt1 | contig 18621 bp, 9 predicted proteins | sample 1672071 | NCBI WGS metagenome assembly OLSB01 (sample SAMEA3136642, study PRJEB25190) | human gut metagenome | biome: human gut; feature: human-associated habitat; material: faeces | place: Austria | collected 2013 | reverse complement strand
GTATGCGGACGGAGCGGCGTTCGTCGTCAGAAAAGATTTCGCAAGAGTGGACTATATTATGGATGGAATGGAACATCTGGCAGAAAGTAATATACAGATCATTGGTGGAATCCTGAACGGAGTATAAGAGTATAATAAGATAAAAAAGACCCCGACACGGCTGTCTGGTATGCTACCCTCATATAGGACAATGAAATATAAAAGTCCTATATGGGGGTATTTTCATGTTCAGAAAGAGTAAGATAGAACCAGTAGAAAAAGTAAAAATAGTCGAACGCTACCTTGCAGGAGAAATTGGCATACAGCAAGCAGGAAAAGAATTGGGAGTTGATCATCATAGTATTCGAAATTGGATTTCTATTTATCAGTATGATGGACCAACTGGATTACTCAATCAACCGAAAAACAAATCTTATTCAAAAGATTTAAAAATATCTGCTATAAATGATTATCTTAACGGAGAAGGATCTCTTCAGGATATTTGCACAAAATACGGAATTCGTTCACACAGACAGCTTTCCGATTGGATTAAGGTGTATAATTCTGGTGGAATATTAAAAACATCCACTGGAGGTGCTTACATGAAAAAGGCAAAGAACACTACACTTGATGAGAGATTAAAAATAGTAACAGATTGTCTTGCAAATGATAAGAATTATGGTGCAATGGCACTCAAATATGATTGTTCCTATCAACAAGTTCGCAATTGGGTAATACGATACGAAAAGATGGGTCAAGCGGGTCTGGAAGACAGACGTGGACGTCGTATAGCTTCTCTTCCAAGCAGAACACCTGAAGAAGAGCTACGTGACAAGATAGCTGAACTGGAAAGAAGAAATCTAGACTTACAAATGGAGAATGATCTGTTAAAAAAAGTCAGAGAACTGGAAAGGAGGGGTCGCTATCTTTAATCCATCGGTTAGCCGAATATGAAGCCATCCAAAAACTATCGTCTACTAAGCATTATCCCATAGATAGACTTTGTAAATATCTTAATGTTACACGTTCTGCGTATTACCGCTGGGGAAAATATCCGAAAAGTAATAATGAACTTCGAAACGAAAGACTATCCACTGAAATCCAAAGGATTCATCACCAGCATCCAGATATGGGATACCGAAGGATTCGTGATGAATTAGATGGACATAAAGGAATTCATGTGAATGATAAACGAGTACTTCGTATTTGTAGGAAATACGATATAAAATCAAATATTAAATGGAAACCTAAGAGTTGTACCAGAGGAGACAGAAATCCTGATCACATAGCAAAAAACTATTTACACCGTGAATTTCACGCCGAAAAACCGAATGAAAAGTGGCTTACAGATGTTTCTGAATTTAAATACTACAACGGAATAGAAGTTCATAAAGTTTATCTGAGTGCTATTTTAGATTTATATGATAGAAGGATTGTTTCCTTTAAAATCAGCGATCATAATGATAATCCATTAGTTATGGACACGTTTGATGAGGCTGTTCGTCAGGAGCCAGATGCACACCCATTAGTTCATTCTGATCGAGGCTTTCAATATACAAGCGCACAGTTTTATACTAGATTAAAAAAACATCATATGAAGCAGAGTATGTCTAGAGTTGCCCACTGTATTGACAATGGACCAATGGAAGGGTTTTGGGGAATTCTAAAACGAGAAATGTATTATAAACAGCGTTTTAATGACAGAAGCTCTTTGATTACTGCGATAGCTAATTACATAGATTACTACAACAACCAACGACTTCAAAGGAAACTGCATGTAATGACACCAATGAAATATCATGAGCAATATACAAAAGCAGCATAAAATATCGCCAGCCATAGCATGGCTGACGATACAAAAATTTATTATTTTTTATTGTCCTCTTGACGGGGAGCATACCATTATTATAGTGGTTTATTTTTTTATTCCAATGCAACAAACATGTAAAATGTCTGATGTATTTTTGCAAGTTTTGTTCCATAGCAGTGTTTATCTTATTTTCCGTCTTCTTCTGAAAAACAGAATCATGATAATACTTATGGCAAATAGTAACCATACATGCCTGCTTGTTCTCAGACGAACCCCTGTTTCCGGTATTAATTGTGTGTTTTCGTTTGTGATTTTTAACTCAATCACGTCTCCTCGTGCAGCCTCAATCCGCTGTTTCATGACAGCTGTATTTCCATTCGATGTTGCCTGCACTGGATTTGAATACTTATCATTCTCTTCTTTTTTAGAAATCGAAACAGCGTATTTTGATGTATCAACAGTTTCTGTTATTATGATATCCGAAGATATATCTACATTTTTTAATGTAACTTTATCTCCATGTTTCAAAGAAGTTCTAATTGTCTTGCTACGCAGCTTTTGACCATCTTCCCAATAGAGAATTTCCATATCAAATGGCTTCTTGCGGTTTCCAAGTGGACCAGTGACTTCCTTTGTAATCTCAACCGTCACCCCGCCTTTTTGCGGATGATTGACGATATGTCTGTCCGAAACAGCTCTCCAGGTATTTGTCATCGGTGATTTCTCATATAGGAATAAAATATCGGATTCTACATCGACCATATATAAATTAAAGTTATCCTGATACTGTGTTTTGGTTTTATCTGCTTTGTCCTTTTTGTTTGGAGTAACAGATTCTACCATCCAGTATCGTCCGTTCTCAAAGTCCTCCGGTAATTGAAGCATTCCATTTTCATCTGTTTCTAAGGAACGATACGTCGTACACGTTTTTCCATCCTTTTTCAGAACGATATCGTCCTTGCTCTGTGTATTGTCATAATCTACTGTATATCCTGTATCATCCGCATATTTTTTCGTAACATCATCATACGGTACTTTGTAGAACAGAAAACCTGCACCAGCAAGTCGGTTTCTTGGAAGATCATCCGTCTTTAAGAAACTTCGTTCAGCAAGATTGAAATGCAGATTCTGCACTTCCAGTTCCATCTTGGAAACATCCTTGAACTCATTCTCATCCTTCGGGAATATTTGTTGTCCATTTGAATCGAAATACTGAATCTCTGGATAAATAACTTCATAATATAGGAAACCATCCCCGTATTCCAAAGAATAATGTGTCTTTCCTATCTCAATTTCTTCCACCTTATATTCCACCGGATTTCTGTCCTGGAATAGTGGAACATTGTCGACTGTGTGTTCCCATCCGTTCTCTTCATTCAGCAGGAATTCCTGTCCTGTAGAAATTCCATTCTGATACAATCTGATTTTCACCTGTTTTTCCGTCAGTGCATCATTTGGATTTTCCCATGTCTTTTTGATATGCAGAGTGCCTGTTTTAGCAAAATTTCGGATATTAAGGCTGGTATCTCCTCGCTGAAGCAGAACAGATTTTCCGTCTATCTTACCATCAACTGGTGCCTTAACAGCCTCCTGATTTTCGTTAGCCTCCCTATCCACCAGTTTTGCATCAGTGATTTTGAATGCTCCATTGGCAATCTCAACTGTGATCTGTATATCTCCTGTGTCTACATATCCCGTCGGTAAGTTTGTCTCTCGCAACAAATACGTCTCAGTTGCTGTTCTGTTCTGTTTGTTTTCATCTTGTAACGGAATGTGAAGTTGTGCGATTCCGTATTTATCAGTTGTTACCGTTTCCTCCTCAACACCGTTCTTACTGACAGCAAAATTGATCTTCTCCATTCCCTGTCCGGTAGACTCATCAAATTTGTTCAGTGTGAGTATTCCCTCTTTCTGATAACGGTTCTCCAATTCAATAGTAAGAGTCTCACCACCGCGTCCAATTCCACGTCCTGTGAATTGAATTCCACTTTCTGGATATGCTTCCCATGAATTTACATTATCTCCTTGTTCATGAGAATTGCGAACATTGTACCAACCTGAAAATTTCACATTCGAATCTTTTGGCTTATAGTTGTACTCTTTTAATGTGTATTTCCAGAATGAGTCCGCCTTAACGATCCACGTACAGCTTGTATGTGTATCATCTGTCCATGTACCTACAACTTCTATTGGAGCATCCTCCGCTTGCGGAGCTTCTGCATCCGGTTTCTGGCTATCTTCTGAAGGAAGCACAAGTTTCATATGCTCATGAAATGCAGGTGGCTGAGGTTTTCCATCTAAAAGCTTTTCATCCATATCTACCTGGATATAATAATCTTTCTTGACTTCCTCTATTGCTTCCGGCATTCCGACAAAATCTTTCTTTACTGTCAGGTAACCATTTTTTGCTACAATACGTCCGTCAATATGCCACCCATCGGACATTTCACTTTTGAAAGAATACCAATAAATGGTGAAGAATTCGGTATCTAATTTCGATGGCGGAATCTCCCTGTCTCCGATACGAATCATACGTCCGCTTTCACGAATTGTCTGGAATACCTCTTCATCGGAAGGAATTCTATCTATCTTGTAGATATAGTCTCCATTTCCAATATATCCCTCATCTGGTTTAGTTCCCTGCAAAAGTTCTTGCACTCTCTTATTTCCATCCGCATACTGTTCCCACGTAGATGGATTCTTATTTCCAAGAACTGGAACATCATGCAATATACTTGCCTTCACATTACAGTTTGCCACGGCAACCGCACTTGTATAATCGTCTACATTCGTGGTTGGTAATGCTACCGAACCATCTTCCGGCATCGCTGACTTACAGATATAAAACTGTACCTGTTTTCGATTTTGGTTACTCACCTTACGCCACGCTGCATAGAGGGTGATTGGCTGTCTTGCATTATTATTTATAAGATCAGAAATAGAATCCCCTGCACCGCATTCCTGCCACTTTCCGTCTTTGTTTCTGTAATCCCAATGATCGAATTCATACTGTTCCAACTCTTTGCTGTCATTATCTTCATGATCATAAACCAGAGGATATGGTGACTTAACGTTATGTTTTCCAGCTTCTATTTCATTCTCATAATCATCTGTATGTCTTGTCTTATTCTCAACCTGAGGGGTCAACTTAGCTTCCTTAGGAAGTTTCTTCATATAACGAGTTGTATTATAGATAACCCTGACTGCCCCAGACTCCAGCGGTTTGTCTGCGATCACCTCATAAGATGAGTTAACATTCGGAATTTCAAATTTTACCTTATCATCTCCGGACGGTTCCGGAAGAACCTCATTTTCGTCCCTGTCATTAGATGTACAACTCCAGACAATCTCCTTGCCATAATACTCACCTTCTAAACTTGCCCTCTTTGGTACTTCCACAGTATATGCTTCCCCATGGCCTACATACTGTCTCTTAATCGCCTCTCTTTTGGTCAGGTTCAGTGGATCCAACACTTCAATCAGATGAAAACTTCCCTCTACACTGAAATGTCTTCCTGCCAGCCCAACCTGAGAAGAAAGTCCTGTCAAACGATCAAAATAATTTTCGATTCTGTCTGGATTCAGTGGGTTTGGCTGTGAGAAATAATAGACAGATACATCTTTCCCGTTTTTCAGGACAGGAATATACCATGTACCATCGTTGTCCTTATAAGGGTGCTGTACAAACACACGGCTGTCTGTCGCATAACCAAACAGAATCTTCTCTTTCTGATCTGCGCCGGGCTCCAGCTTGCTCGGAGTGAAACCAAACTCACTGTAAATTTTAGAAATCGTATCATCTGGTTTAGCTCGCAAATAATAACGACTGGCTCGGCCACTGTTTGCTTTGATTATGTAATGCTGCTCAGCATTGAGGTTCTTTATCAGCTTATAATGTCCATCGATAAATACATAAAAACTGATATTTGCTTCTTTTGTTGCTGCCGGTTTTTCTGTATTATCAGGAACAATCACATATGGACGTACTGCATCATCTGGCTTAATAGTAAAGCTCATGGTATGCTCTGATTTATTTTTACTCCATGTAACTGCTGAAAGAGTACCATCTTCCTCTCTGCATTCCCAGTTTATATCCTGCGTTTGTTCTTCTACACGCGGGTTTGTACTAACTGTTCTTGTAAGTGTTGACTTTCTTGCAACAAAATCAATTGCCGGAAGATCACGCAAAGCTGTTTGGCTGTAAACCTGTCCATCGTCATCCTGTACTGTCACACTGTAAAAACCGTTATATCTATCATCGTCGTGTTCGAGTAAGGTCTTTGCACTCATGATGCTTGTATTCTGTCCGTCTGGCAGGTAATACACATCCATCGGCTCTCCGGACTTTCCTATATAAATACATTCATGACCTTCTATCGTGTATTTCCCTGCATTATGGATTGTATCGTAATCTCTCTTGGAATAATAAAAACGCTCTTTTGCTCCATTTTGAATAGAACCATCGTAATGAAATTTTTCAAAATGCTTTTTTAACTCATCATTAGAAATATAATAATAAACTGTTCCCGGCTTTGTTGTAGTATCTTTTATAACAGGAATTTCTTCGTTTAGAACATTATATCTCTCATTATTTACAAAAGTATAGAATTTAATGTTCAAGGTTGCTGGTGCAAAAGTGCTGCATGCAACCGTATATGGTTGCTCTATCTTCCCAATAGAAAAGGTTAGTTTATCGCCCTGTTTCACCGGAAAAATTGTTTCATTTTCATCCTCACTGGCACAAAGCCAGTCGCTTTCCTTCGTATCTCCTGGATCAACGGAAATTGTGACCGCAGAATCTTTCTTATAGTAACTCACTGTTCGATTTCCATCTGGATTGATCACTGTAACCGAATAGAAACTGTTCTTATTCTGCTTAATCTGGTCTGAATAATTATCCGGAATTTTTTCGCCATCAGATGCTCCTTTTGGCATATAATAAACGTCTGTTGGTACAGTTGCTTCCTGCTTGTCCAGGTTATAAGATACATATTGCTGTCCTTTATAAGTTACCACTGTCGCCTGTGCTAATGTCTTCTCACCACGGACTGTATATGGAAAATAATTTCCGGACTGTGTTTCCTCTGCATTCAAGCCGAACTCTCTATAAATCTCAGCAAGATCACTGACAGATAAATAGCATCTGCCCTGACGGTTCCATTTATACACCTTTTTCAGAGAATCAGCCGGCAGCTTTCGAACCTCATTGTCTGCATATATATAAAACTGAATGTCAAAGGCTGTCTGATCCGCTCTCTGGATCACATAAGACTGTGTGATCTTTCCGATTGTGAACCTCGTCTGGTTCCCTGATTCCCGTATACCATCTATCACCTTATCATCTGTTCCCATACAGGTCCATTCGATCTGGTCTGTCTGGTCCGACAATTGGGGATTAAAATCAGCCACAGCTTCTTCCACTACAGTTCCTGTTAATGCATAACGAATCCGATCCTGCCCTTCTCCCTTTACCTCTACGGAATAAAATGAGTTGTCCTTTTTTACAGAATCTTTTAAATTTAATGCAAGGCCTTTTCCATTTGGAAGGTAGTAAACATCTATCGCTTCCCCTTGTTTATTCTGTCCATAATTGTAAGAAACATATGTCTTTCCGGATTCTGTGTCTGTATAAACTTTTCCGTATTCTATCCCGCTTTTTCCCCGGTATGCAGATACAAACTTATTATTTGCATCCGGATTCTGATTCTCACCATTTTTCACAAATCCAAATTCTTCATATATCAGGAGCAGGTCCTCGATGGAAACACCATAGTAGGTAGTTCTTCCGTCTTTCCATGTTGCAATGCCGGTAATGTCATTATGCTGAAGCTTTACCTTGTTTCCATCAATAATGACATAAAAATCAATATCAAATCCTTCGGAAATCTCCTGAAGTTTCGGTGATTCCTCTTGTGCAATCTGCTCCTCGAAGGCTTTTTCTTCTTCTGAAAGCTCTCCCTGGGATGGAGTAATTTCTTCCTCCGGAATCTCTTCTAATGGCGGGGTGATTTCCTCTCCAGGAGTCTCTTCTGATGGCGAAGTATTTTCTTCTTTCGACGTCTCTTCCGACAATGATGTACTTTCCTCCGGAATAAAATCTTCTGTGCGCATTTCACCCTCTTGAGTACTATTTATATTTGGAATATTCTCTTCTTCCACTGAAACTGCCAAAACTGTCGTTCCTGCGCTATTCATGCACAAAACCAATAAAAGTGTCCAGGCTATCCATCTTAGCCATCTCTTTTTCCTCTTCACACAAATTCCTCCTAAAAACATATTTTCCTTTTCTCAACTATCTGCCTTTTTTATCCATTCCTTCTGCATTGCCGCTGCTATAAAGCACTGCAATAGTTTTTTTGAAAATACACCACATTCACCGTTGGCAATCATTCTTATGGCTTCTTCATTCTTTAATTTTCTTTTATAGGGGCGTACACTGACCAATGCATCATAAGCATCCACAAGGCCTACTACCTGAGCACAAAGTGGTATTTCATCACCTTTTAGTCCATCCGGGTAACCAGATCCATCATATCTTTCATGGTGATATCTGCATACTTCATAGCTATACTTATTAAGTTTTTCTGTCGTAGTTCCTTGTGGAAACCGCAATGTCATCTCTGCCCCTGTAAGAGGATGCTGCTTTACAATTTCCATCTCATCAGCTGTTAATTTACCGTTTTTGTTCAATATCTCTATCGGCACACGGATTTTTCCAATGTCATGAATTGGAGCCAGATGAGAGACATTTTCTATTTCTTCCTCTGTAATCCCATACTCCGGATAGTTTTTCTGTAGTTGAAGATACACTTGTTTTGTATAAAAACAGATATCATCCTGATGTTCTGTTTCTATAAGATTATTGTGATTCAACACTGCAGCCAGAAGCGAAACCATTTTCCAATACTGTTTTGTCTCATCCTGTGCTTTTTGTCTTAATTCCCGTTCCATATTTACAATTGTGTTAGGAATAACTTTTGCATTATGGAATGTAATAACAGCAGTTTTCTCATTTTCATCCACAAATCTTTTTACTTCCATCCAAACATAAGTCTCTGAGTTTTTCTCGCTTCTTCTTTGATAAACAATATCTTCTTCTGAACAGCCCTTTTTCAAATGCTCTGTCAACGAATCGCTTTTCAAAAATTCCTGCAGTTTTTCACAATCTTTTTCACATACATATTTTTCACAATATACTTTCAGAAAATCATCATATGTTCCTGCATTTTTTACATCATCATAAATCCCCCTGTTATGAGAATAGATACATTCATAACTGTTTTCCGCTAAATTAACTTTCAGAATGATATAAAATCGCCCAAAATATTCATCTTTCCCAGGTCTGATAATATCAGAGATTTTTACATTTTCCAACCTGTCATTATAGGTGTTCTGCAAGTCCAACAACACCTTATGTACTTTGCAGCAATCCGTATAATCTCTGGAACAATAGCCATCTTTCTCCAAACACCGGCTGATAGCCATCGTTGTTTCTGTGCAGGCAATGACATTCATAAGCGATATTTCTTCGGGCTGTTTTTCCAGCATATAACCTCCATTTGCTCCCTCCGTTGCTTTGATAATTCTTTTTTCTTTTAATTGCTTTGTTATTTTAGGAATGTAACTTGCCGGAACCTTTAGTTCCCTTGATAACTCTGCCGTAGTTACCATTCGATTTTCTGATGCCAAATAACACACAATTCTTATGGCATAATCTGTTGTATTTGTAAGCTGCATAACTTTACCCTCTCTGGAATAACTGACCGATTTACTTTTGCTAAATTTTATCTTTTCTTCGTCTGTAAAATCTGCCGCCTGTAACTTTTGCAAAACACATATCAATGGAAAAGAGAAGAATCATACTTTCAGGTTCTTCACTTCACAAGCACAATCCTTCCCTTTGCCCTAACGATATTTTCTTTTTACTTTTCTGAAAAATACCACGCCGCTCATGCCAATAAGCAAAGCCACAATTAGCATCATAATCCAACTGCTATTCTGAATATCTCTTCCAGTTACTGGCGGTGCAATGGTCGATGTATTGGTAAACTGAATCGCTTCACTTCCTGTAGTTGCCATCGTAAATAATGCTTCCGCTCCATCTGTCACCGTTCCCCCATTTATGCTGTACGAAGCCTTGAAATTTGTTCCCGGCTCTGTCTCTGTAACGGTATATGTCCATCCTGTCGGCAAACAGCTGATATCCACATATTCATCTTTCTTTAATGTAAAAGTTGCCTGATTGTTTGTGAAAGTCAGTTTTTCTGCTGTTCCATTTTCTTTTTTGATGTAAACCTGGTCACTGCTAAGAGTTGCAGCATTTGTATCCGTTCCATCCGGTGCATTTGCCTGAATCGTAAACGAGAATGCCTTATCCGGTTCCAGATTATATCCGGATACAATTTTTCTGACTCTCAATACGGTTGGCTTATAATACAGATTTAATTCAATCGTGCCTGTAGACGCATCGTTGGTAACTGTCTTTTCTAATGTACTATCCTCCTTATCAAAAATGTATCCCGGAAATGTTCCTGCCGGTTCCGGATTAGCAAATGCGGTAACTGTCTCTTTGTCTTCTGCAAATGCAATCGTACCTTCTGTTGTCTTTCCCAATTTTTTTGTACCATCCGGTACCTTAAGCCAATGCTTCACTTCTACCTTTTTCGTATCAATTTTCTTCCACTGGGCTACAATCTGATATCCCACCTCATTATCCCATATAGACACTGGAAGGTCACGGTTTGCGGCAAATTCATAATTCTCTTCAGAAATACAAAAGACTTCATTATGCTGATATAACCTATCACTATATTGTGGAGGTCCAAAAAATGGTTTCAGACGTAGCTTCCAGCCAAGGAATTCATATCCCTCACAGGTTGGTTCTGGCCATTCCTCCCCTATTCGAAAGGTGCTTCCCATCCCCCTTTTTCCCTCATAGGTGTTTGGATTTTCTCCATAAGACTGCATTGGTTTGTTCTTTACAGTATCAAGTTCCTCATTATACGGAATATTTTTCACAACTGCATCTGCCGGAAGCACACCTTCGCCGGCACCAGAATTGTAATGTACATAGATACTTTTCCTCTCAGACATGAAGTATCCCGCATACAATTCCCAATCGGTATCATGTGTTGTCTTCTCTCCTGCATATGCCAAAAATTTTTCATACCCTGCACTACTTGCTGCATTTTTAGCTGCTTCCCAAATTTCATCATAAACTTTAAATTCTCCTTTTTTTCCAAGAGAAGTAGCATTCATATTATTTAGATCACCTACAGCAGCTTTAGATTTTCCGCCATCAGTATGAACTCCACCTGACGGCTGTGCACTGTCTACACCCACTCCTGCAAATCGATATCCTGGTTTTGGCTTTGCAAAAAAGATTCTCACTTGTCTTTTGTTTAAAGATACTGCTAATGCATCTCCCACAGGATCCATATTTACCGTATCATTATCTCTCATTGGAACCAGCTTATTCTGATCAGGATCCCACATGACAACATCGATACCTTCACCACTTCGACGGTTGTCTGTTTTTAAACGTACGGTTAAAACCTGCTTCCCTGTTCGATACGGAGCTAAATTAAAATTAAAATCTCTCCCTCCTCCGTCTGTACATTGCACATTGAAACTGTATTCAAAGCTACAATCTGTTTCGTCACCTTTATTTTTAGTATATTCATTAGTTATTTGGGCATTTACAATAAGTTTACCTGCATGTCCTTTTACACCTTGATTCGCTCCCACACCATCCGGAACTTCTTTGTTACTATCTGCAGCTGCTACCGTTTCTCCATTTAATACCATATGAACCAATCTATATCCTCTTTTTATATGGAATTTTGGAAGATCAATAGATCCATCATACTTCACTTTATCTTCCGTATATGTCCATACAAGTTTACGTTGTTCTGGTAAATAGTCCCATCCATTCTCTTTACTATGCTCAATATTGATATATTCAAATCCATTATTGTCTTCGGTGTTAATCATTACACGATATACACCATTTTTATCATATGAAATCGTTACTGTATCGTCTTTCTGAAAATTTGCTTCATAATTGGCTTCATATTCATCTCCGGATACTTGTTTAATACTTGTAGACGCATCTGCTGCTGTAACGCTTCCAATTTTATATCTGACTTTATTAGCTGTTCCTGGTTTCACGGTGAACTTCCACGTTTCTCCAGCATTTACACGTATCGTGTCAGCAGTATTTACCTTTACCGTTCCTGCTTTTGTCGTAATCGTACCAGCAACTCCACCTTCTGGGATTTCTTCATTGACTTTAATATTGTAATATTCCTGATAAGTCATTGTAAGTTTCTGACCATCATCCAATTTGATGGCAATCACGCCATCAGTGCTGTAATATACAGTGTCATTATATTTTCCGATATAGACACAATCTTTCCCATTTACTCTTGCACTCTTGAATTCATAGTTTTTCCCGGAACCACTAATCGTAAGTTCTTTGTGGTCTTCGATATTTCCAAGCTCAATCGTAGTCGGAGCACCGTCAATTGCTTTTCCGTTCGCATCAACATATTCCACACGATTAGTCGTCTGTTCATTACCATTCGTAACACTTCTCTGCATTGCGATATTCAAACTCTGTACAGATATCGTATCTGGAAGCTGCTCATCACTTGCCTGTTCTGTAGATTTTTCATTGTCAATAATCTGCTCTGAAGACTTCTCTGATATTTCTGTTTCAGATTCTTTAGTTTCTGTAGTATCTTTTTCTTGCTCCAGGTCTTCTGTCTTCGATATTTCTGACTCTTTTTCCTTTTCTTTCAATGCATAAGTCATAGTCAGTTTTTGTCCATCTGCAAACTTATTGGCATTGATATTATCGGAACTCCAATAAACCGTATCTTTATATACTCCTATAAAGGAACAGTCTGCATCATTTACTTTTGCACTCTTAAATTCATAATCTTTGTCAGAAATATTTAACTCTGAATGATCTGATATTTTTCCAAGCTCAATGGTCTCTGGTGCTCCTTCAATCGCATTGCCGGATTCATCTACATATTCCACCAATTTTGTGGTCGGTACCTGACCATTTGAAGTTGCTTCCTGTATTTCTTTCTCCAGCTTCTCCACTTCTATGCTATCCGGAATCTGTTCCTCAGTTTCTGCCGATGTCTCAGTTTCTGTTTCTGATGTAAATTGCTCCGAAGTTTGCTCGGTTTCTGTCTGTTGTGCATCTGTCTCACTTGTAAATGCTTCTGTATCTTGTGTTTCTTCCTGCTCTGTAACCACTGATGTTTCATCTTCTGATGCACTTACGGTTTCCAGATTCATAAAACAAATAGAAAAGATTAGAAGCCAGGAACATGCTATTTTCAAATATGTTTTCCAATTCTTATGCCTCATTTTTCGCATCTCCCTTCCTGTTCTTCTGCTTCTCCATGAATAATCCGCAAAGGCAGATAACTGAGCCAAAGAATAAGAACAAATAGCCTGCAACCGGACTATCATCGCCTGTCTTTACCGGCGAACCATTATGAATAATATCCTTTGATCTTGGGGAAGATGGAACCGGGTTTTGATTTTTACCAGTTTGACCGATATATGAGTTTTTAAATGAAACCTTCGATACTTTATCTCCATTTTCATTTTTGACCACTGTTACCGCCATCAGTTCATTATTGGAATCAAAGAATCCTTCAATCGTTACATCATAGGTTTTTGAATCATATGTATAATTTTCTTTATTCTCTGTTGCCTGGTACAGCTTGTAATGATATTCTCCTGCCTGTCCGACATTCATAATCAGCTCTGTAGAAGAATTACCACTCATATTCCAGGTAAATGTTCTTCTATTGCTTCCCTCCGGCATTGGATTTTGTATCTGATCTGCTATTAAAACATAAGAGCCTGTTTTGTCAGCATCTGCAGAATTGTTTACTTCAAATATCTGTTCCACTGGTATTTTCACTGTTGTGTTTTTGCCAGCTGCCAGTACTGGTTTTTGAACACCCAGAAAGAATATCATGGACAGGAATATAACCATGGCTATTTTTGTTAAACGTGCTGTTCTCATGCTTCTCCCTCTCCTTCTTTCTTCTTGTTTCTTTTCTTTTCTATCTGTCTTGCTATCAGAATCAGTACAAGGACAATCAGGATAAACCATACAATAACTGGCACTTTTCCTACTGCATTTTTCAGTTCATCAATTCCTGTACCTACGTTTTTGGCTTTTTCTTTTTCCGGATATATCTGATCTGTTAAGCGTCCCACCAGGATATTTCTTCCATTTGTCATATCCGATGTACAGGTGGTCAGCAAAACCAGATGATCATCTTCCGTTATATTCATATCTCTTTTATATAAAACATTGTTCTCGATTTCCTGCAGATACTCCTGTTTCGCTTCTGGTGTGTCCAGACACACATTGAAAATCATTTCATTATAGGCATCTACCTGCATCAATGCATAGAATTCGATTCCATGATCTTTTCCGTCAAAGAACAGATTTCCATATGGATGTTCGTTGAAATACTGTTCTTTTGTAAATTCACCGATATCTCCAAACATCATGTGTTTTTCCATATGGTGGCCATATATAATATTATCAAAATCCGAAAAATCCGGCTTATTTGCACAATGTAAAAAGATTGCTCCGCTTAAGGAATAGTTTCCTTCCGCATCTGTATTCATATAAGTATCATCATTGTCCGTCTGCACCAGTGGATAATTGATATTTGTGTCATTCACTCGTATCCATCCAATCACATCCGGATTGATTTTCTGTAATTCTTCAAAAGATTTTGTATTCTTTTCTGTCGGAATATATGCTTCATAGTTCTTTGCATCTGCTGTCTGGTATACCTGGTGGGAGTCCCACAGCATATAACCTGAGAGAAACATGGCTGCAAGAATCAGCGATAAGGCTGTGAAGTTTACAATATGGTCTAATCCTCTGATAATTCCTTTCAGCACTTTCTTCATCCGAAGCATATGTACAAGTTCCTTTCACCATTTCTGTTTCTTTTATATTTATCAAAACTGGTTCATCTGACCAATTTGCTCGCAAAATTAGCAAAAAGGGATGCGGCGGATCAACGCCGCACACATCCCCTTTCCTGGTTGCTATATTTTATTATTTCTGTAATCTTCTGCGTTTGAATCCTACAAAAGCGATCAGTGCTACACCGCAAAGTGCAATCATCAGAACGTATGGAAGAGTGTTCATGATGATACCAGTTACAGGTACATCGTTGTATGTATTGGTTACATCAACGGTATTCTGTTTCTGACCTAATTTTTCATTATTATTTACTGCTTTAAGTTCTGTGTTGTATGATGTTGCAGCAACAGGAGTCAGCTTAGCACCATTGATAGTGATTTCAGCACTACCTTTATAGTTTTTAGCTGCAGACTCTTTTACAGTAATTGTTGTTCCTACTGGAACACCAGTGAACTTCATGTTTTCATTTGCTTTCAACTTGAATGTGTATGTTCCGCCCTCAACAGATGTAACAGTATCTCCATTAGCAGCCTTGATTCCGCCAAGTGTGTTTGCATCTGTTCCAGTCGGGAATGCAAATGTTGCTGTGAAAGCGAACTCATCGTCAGGAGTTGTTGTTGTACCATTTGCATTAACAATCTTTTTAGACACATTCAAAGAGCCAAACTTATTATAAGTCGGATCTGGATTTGTAGGATCTGTACCTGTACCAGCTTCCTGTACATAGGTATTGGTGAAGTTGAAATCATTATCATCTGTATTTCCAATGTCTACTTTTCCAGTTTTTGGCTGACCTGCATCATCTTTCACTTTATTTACAACGATATTAGAAATTTCTGTACCAGTTGCACCATCTGTAACATATACATCCATTGTATACTCAGCCCCTGACATGATCATTTTTTCATGATCACCGTTGACTACTGCTGGATCTGCTGTCTGTATCTCTTTTACAGTATACTCATACTTTCCTGCTTCTGGATATGTCGGAAATGTAATCTGACCTCTCCTAGAAATTGTTCCTGTTTCAGTATCGGTAAATGATATCTCCGGCATAGTAACCGCTGCATCTGTTGTAATGATACCAGTTCCTGTCTTGACCTGCTCTGCTGTAAAGCTAAACTTCTCAGCCTTTCCGGCCTCTGTATTGTAGGTCTTAGTAATCCATGCCTCCGTTGTCTTGCCCGGATCTGCCGCAAATGTTGGCATTGCCATTCCCATCGTCATGGCACCAGCAGCAACAACTGCGAGCACTTTTTTGAACATTTTGTTCATGCTCATAATGATTCCTCCCTTGTAAATAATATTGTTTGTTTTTATTTGATTAACGGAGGAGGGGATTAGAGTCCTCTGGTCCGAATAACCGCAATCGCTTTTCCTTTGACGTCTTTAATATTGATGCAGCCATAGATTCTGCTGTCTGACGCCTCCGGTCTGTTATCACCCAGTACAAATATCTGACCTTCGCCAACAGTGATTGGAAAGTCAACTCCATTTTGAAACTGTGTGGTGTCAAAATAAATATCCTGTGAAATCTGCGTAGCGCCGTTAATCATCAAACCGTCTTTTGTTATATCTACGGTATCACCTGCGACTGCTACGACCCTGCCTGTGGTTGTTCTGCCATCTTTCTTAAATACTGCAATATCACCGGACACAAAACGCTTGTCCAGTCGATAATACATGACCAGATCACCATCTTTTATTGCTGGTTTCATAGATACGTCATTGATTCTCGCCATCCCGTACATAAATGTAAAAACAAGGATGACCGCCAAAATGATAAGAACAATCTTCAATAACAGCTGAAAGATATCTTCTCCCAGTGTCGTTTCCTGTCTGGGAAGCTGTTTCTCATTATTCTGTTCTTTCTCAACCTGTTTCTTTTTCATGATTCATTCCTGCTTCATATCAACTTAGATAATCAAGGTATTCTTTTATGTACTGGTTAAAGTATAGCACTTGTTTTTTGCAAAAATAATACAGAGAATCGGAATAGATTTTCACGTTTTGCTACAAAAAATTTGTAGTTATCGGTTTTTCGCAAAAAAAAGAAACCATACCATAGAGATATAGTTTCTCTTTGAATTACAGTGTTTCTGCCATTTTGAATAAAACGATTCCATTTCTAACAGCCAGCATCTCAGCAGAATTCTTGAAATCAATGCCGGAAATATCTTTTATTTTTTTCAATCGCCCTGAAAGAGTACGATAATTTACATAGAGTTTTTCAGCTGCTTTATTCGCACTCTTATCACAGTCCAGATACGCCTGCAGCGTTTCAATCAGTTCTCCATCATGTTCTTTATCATACCAATATAATTTCACAAGTGACTCTGGCACATATTCCATCAGTTCATCACGATTTTTGATTTTTTCAAAAATCTGGAAAAAACCGAGCTTAGAAAAATCGGCTACCGATATATTCTTATCACCATAGAGATATCTGAGCATATCCATATAGTCTATGACTTTCTTTGAATCCTTAAAAGATTTTTTCAAATCTCCATATCCATTAACAATACTTCCAATGCCAATCTGAAAATCCGTTGTCTTATTTCTGTGAAAAATCTGCTTCTGTACTGTCTGATATAATTTTTCCATTTCTTCCCGGAATCCTGCTTGTGTTTCCCCAGGCTTAATTTCATGAATACACACAATCTGATTCAGATTCCGGTAAATATGTTCATCCGGAAGTAATCTCTGAATCTCGCCTTCTATCACTCCGATTTCTTCTAATTCTTCTTTTGTATAATAATCTTCGCTATTGCTTGAAATCGTATGAAAACTTACCACACAATATTGAGCTGTATCTTTCAATTTTAGCATTCTTGCAGCTTTACTCAATTCATCGCCCGTTAATAAACCATTAAGCAAGCTATATTCAATATCTCGTTGATATTTTTTTTCTATCTCATTTTTAGCATATGTTTCCATAAAACTATACTGTAAAGTAATAACAGCATTTTCCAATGCCATATAGTCCAGTATTGTTAATGGCATATTCACTTCCGTGACTACCAAATAAATTTCTGTTCGGCCTAACACATGTATTTTTGTAATATATTGCGTATGCTCTTTTCTCTGTTTTTTGTATTCAAATCTGGTAACAATATCCGGTTTATATTTCTCAACATTTTTCTCAAATACAAAATCTGATAAGTCCTGCGTTGTAGACGCACAGCAAGTTAAGTTACTGTAATACAATGCTACCGGATTTCCTATCATTGAAGACAACAGAAACAAAATATTTTTAGTTGGATCTTCAAAATCCTCTCCATCCAATAACATGTTAGAAATATTGTCGTGTGTCAATTTGAAATAAATCAACCGTGCGATATTTTCATCATAGATCTGCAGAATAACATATTTTATAATACCCCAATAATACTCATCTTCCGAAATTTCTATCACTGGAATATTACGTTCCGAACAAAACTTTAATAAAATATCATAATAATTGACTTTCTGTACCATGTCCGGATGCTGCTTTATAATAAATCCACTGACCTGTTTCTTCTCCAGTTCATTCAAATGTTTCCGAAACTCTCTGTCCGTTTCTCCGAAATACACTTTCATATTTGTAAGAAGAAGCTCTCCTCCAGTCAGATATCTTTCCATATCTTCTATGTCGATAATTCGTATACCTTTAATTTCCTGATTCAGATTTTCTTTACATGTCACTAATCTCATATCAGGAAATTGTTTCGATTCTAATAATTGTTTTACCGTATAAGCCATTCAGCACCTCGTCAAATTCGTCTTTTGTTGTCTACTTTGGTTGTACCAGCATCTGATGTTGTGTTTTCAAAAGTGGCATAAGTATACAGTGTAATTATACCCCCCCCCC
>OLSB01001904.1_pt1 | contig 18640 bp, 19 predicted proteins | sample 1672071 | NCBI WGS metagenome assembly OLSB01 (sample SAMEA3136642, study PRJEB25190) | human gut metagenome | biome: human gut; feature: human-associated habitat; material: faeces | place: Austria | collected 2013 | reverse complement strand
TCGGAAGCGGTGCGGATTACTTAATTACCCACGGAGCGGAAGCCGCAGATGTAACAATTCGTTGTTACCTGTTGGGCGAGTGTATCGCCGCCGCTCTCGAAGAAATCGAGGACGATTTCAACGAAGCCCACGAGGGAGAGGAGGACGAGGAAGAATGAAAAAATATATGTTCACAGATGGCGGCTATACCTTCCAGCGGATAGACAAAAAAGCCGCCCGGCGAGCTTATAACAACGGTCTTCGGGTCATGCTTTGCCCGGTGAATCTTCGCCCGGGCTACCCTTACCACCCGGAAACCAGCATAAGCGGCAAAGCCGCCGCAACATTCGAGGAAGCATTAAACGCTTTCGAGTTTTACAACATTCGAGGGAATGAAACCGGGCGTTATACGGCGTTTTATATCCCGGTTCGAGAGGTTGACCGATTCACAGGAAAAGCACCCACGGCGGCAACGCTGGGAACGGTCACGCAGTACGATTATAGATATATAGGAGGTTGACACTATGAGCGCATTTGAAAAGCTGTGCAACGAGTACAGAGAAAACAAGAGATTGATTGAAGAGTTGGAAGCGATGAATGACAGCATAAAAACCGACATTCTCGCAATCATGGGAGACCGGGAGACGGTCACAGAGGGAGCGAGCAAAGCGACATACAAGGCGGTTACTTCGTCCCGGTTCGATTCTTCCGGCTTCCGTAAAGTGTACCCGGATTTGTTCACCGAGTACAGCACCCCGACAACATACCGCCGTTTTACGGTTCAGTGAGGGGGTGAAAAGATTTGATTTTACTTTGCATTTTAATTTTTCCGTTCGTGGTCTTTGCTGACCTGTTGAAAATGAATAAATAAGGCGCAACGCTCCGGGCTTCGGCTCGGGGCGTTTTCTGTTGCCCTCTGTGCCGCCTGTGCGCCGCTGTGGGCGGCTTCTGTCTGTGGGGCTACCCCATTACACTACGGCGGCGTTCCGGCTCTCTGTGGGGCTGTCTGTGGGTCTCCGTTGGGGCTACCCTATGGGCGGCTACTTCGTCCGGGTTGCTGTAAAGTGTAATCTTGAATAGCCGCCCGGGTTCGGTGTCGGTGCTTCGGTTCGTGTTGTGTCGGTACGTTTTGGGCTGGTGTACGCTGTGGGGCGTTCTGTGGACGTTCTACGGCGTTTTTCTTGCTGGTGTGGGTTGTGATGTACCCCGGCGGCGTTCCGGGCGTTCTGTGGGCTTCTGTGGGGCTGTGGGTACACCCCCCCGGGGGGATTGACAAGGGGCGAAACCGGGCGAGGGAGTACGCTGAATATCCTCAAAAAATAAAAAGACCTTACAAAAGATAATTTCTTATCCTATCAGTGTTGACAACCTTCCTTTCTCGTGCTATACTCGTATCACAAACAACAAAACAGGAGGTCAAAACATGGTTAAGAATAACATTGAAGTTGATGTAAAGGTGAAGCTCCTCGAAGCTGGGAAGACACAACAGCAGTTGGGTGAAGAAATCGGCACTACTGGACAGTACATCAACCGAGTTCTCAAGAAGAATGGTGGAATCGTGAACGATACCTTCGTGAAAATGATGGACGCTCTCGGTTATAACATCGTTCTCACCTACGAAAAGAAGGATTGAAGTAGTTAAAGTAGTTGAAAACAGCATTTTGCGTGTAACTTCCTCTTAGTACACGCATATATAGCAAAAGTTACCGCAATTTTTGATTTTCTACTACTTTTACTACTTGAGGAGGTGAATATCTCGTGAAAGCGATTGGTTATATCCGTGTATCTACGGAGGAACAGTCTGCGGACGATAAATACGGTATCGAGGTACAGAAACAGGCGATTTCTGATTATGCCAACAGGAATGATTTTGAAATCGTGTGCTGGCTGACCGATACAATCAGCGGTGCGAAGGACAACCGCCCGGAATTGGACAAGATTCTCTACAATGCAGACCAGCTCCCGGCACATGAAGCCGTGATTGTGTTCAAGAATGACCGTGTTGCTCGTGACACAAAATTGTATTTCTATTACTTCTACACGCTCGAGAAGCGGAATGTGAAGCTGTTGTCTACCGAGGAGCATTTCTCGGAGGGTGATGATTTTGCCAACATCTACCGCTCTCTGCTGATGTTCGTTGCGGAACAGGAGCGAAAGAACATCGCTCTGCGTACCGGGCGTGGGCGTTCTCTCAAGGCACAATGTGGTGGGTACTCCGGCGGCAACAAGCCGTATGGTTATTACTGCGTAGACGGTATGCTCATGCAGAACCCGGAAGAACGCCCTATCGTGGAGACGATATTCCGAGAGCATGACGAGAATCACACCTCTTTGCTGGACATTTGCGAGATTTTATACGATGGTGGGTATCGAACCCGAAAAGGCAAGAGATTTCAGCCGTCCACCATTCGAGGAATCCTATCTAACCGCCCCTTCTATGAGGGTAAGTACAAATATGGAGACATGGGCTGGGTACAGGGCGTACACTCCCCGATTCTCCCATTGGAGGTGTAGAAATGAAGAAAATGCTATCTATTATGCTTGCCGGAGTGCTTATGCTGGCGGTCTCCGGGTGTGGAGTTGAACCACAACACAAGGTCTCGTATGTCAGCGGAGAAAAGCTCACTGTTCTCGAGCAGTACGATTGTGTGGCTGTCTATACACAGTACACCAACGACAGCTCCGAAACTGCTGTCCCGGCTGATGAAGTGTCGGTCAAAGCATTTCAGAACGGTGTCGAATTGTCACCGCTTGTCCCGACAGGTGATAGAACCAACGGCTATGTGCAGTGTGATTCCAATGTGCAGAGTGGCACGACCGCTGATGTGGTGTGGCTGTTCGAGCTTGACGATGATTCTACCGTATCGGTGGAGCTGTCCGGCGGCGAGAAAGTCGAAATCCCATTGACAAAGGAATGAGCCTATGTGGGTGCTGGCAATATTGATATTTCCCTTTGCGGTACTCTATGAGATTGTGAAAATGAATGAGCAGTCTCACCACCGAGGGAAACGAAAACGAAGAAAAAGATTTTAATGACGAGGGTGCGTTATCGCACAGAGATTTAATTCTCTGAACGGTGACGCACTCTCTTTTTGTTTGGAGGTATTTATGAAAGAGTTACTTGAAAAAATTCTCGGGCAAATCAAAAAGACACCCTCCGGGGTAAGAGCCTATGAGGATTTATACCATATCTGTCTCGAGACACAGAAGACAGACATTCCCCTATCCGTGGAGTATCTGAAAAAGCTGTCGGACATTATCGAGAATCGGATTCCGCAGTCTGAAACAGACAAGGAGCTTCGCTCCCTGTTCATGCTTCACAAGAAGGTTCTACTTGCCGCCGCTCCTTTTGATTTTGAAAGCTATTTGCTCTATGTCGAATGGGAACGTGAGCCGGACAAGAAGTTCTATGTCCCTCGCCGTGAGATCATGCACCCTGTCGTACAGGCAATGCAAGATTTGATTGACGATAGGCTGGACTTACTGACGATTTCCATGCCGCCCGGTACTGGTAAGTCCACTCTCGGTATCTTCTTCCTGTCGTGGGTCATGGGTCGATTCCCGGATTCACAGTCCCTTGCTTCTGCTCACTCGGGTATGCTGACACGCTCCTTCTATGATGGTGTGTATCAGATTATCACCGACAGCGAGTACCTTTGGGCTGATGTGTTCCCGGGAGTAAAAATGGCGGCAACGAACTCCAAGGAAGAAACCATCGACCTTCACAAGAAGCACCGATTCTCTACTCTGACCTGTCGAGCAATCAATGCTTCATTGACTGGTGCTACTCGATGTGACAAAATCCTCTACGCCGATGACTTGTGTTCCGGCATTGAGGAAGCTATGAGTAAGGAGCGATTGGATAAGCTGTGGAGTGCCTATACCAACGACCTTAAATCTCGAAAAAAGGAAGGTGCGAAGGAAATCCATATCGCTACCCGATGGTCTGTCCACGATGTTATCGGTCGATTGGAGAATCAGTACGGTGGTGATTCCCGAGCGAAGTTCATTGTGCTTCCAGCACTGGACGCAGACGGTGAGAGTAATTTCAATTACACCTACGGTGTCGGATTCAGCCGCCACTATTTCGAGGATATGAGGAACAATCTTGATGAAGCGTCTTTCAAGGCTCTGTTTATGAATCAGCCTATCGAGCGTGAGGGTCTGCTTTATGATGTGGACGAACTGCGCCGATATTTTGAGCTTCCGGCAGAAGACCCGGACGCTATTATCGGTATTTGCGATACCAAGGACAAGGGTTCTGACTACGCTTTCCTCCCGGCGGCGTATGTGTACGGCAATGACTACTACATTGACGATTGTGTCTGTGATAACAGCTTACCGAGCATCGTTGACGCTCGATTGGTGGACATACTGCTTCGCTGTAAGGTCAAAATGTGCCGCTTTGAGAGCAATTCCGCTGGTGGTCGTGTTGCCGAAAAGGTGCAGAACGAGGTCAAAAAGCGTGGAGGTATCACTCGCATTACGACCAAGTTCACCACTGCCAATAAGGAGACAAAAATCATCGTCAACAGTGCATGGGTCAAAGAACACTGTCTGTTCAAAGACGATAGCCTGTATAAACGTCAGAGTGATTACGGTCGTATGATGGATATGCTCGGCTCTTACACCGTGGCTGGTAAAAACAAGCACGATGATGTTCCCGATGGTATGGCTATGCTGGCAGAGTTCGCACAAAGTCTGTCCGGCGCAAGGGTTGAGGTATTTCAGAGACCGTGGTAACACAGGTCGTATGAGTTATCCACACTTTCCACATAATTATCAACATATAGTGTGTTAGCGTATTGACTTCTACTATATCTTGTGCTATTATGATATAGTAAAAAGAACGAGTTTGAATGGGTGCATGATTGCACGAGGTAATTTAGACCTCAAGCAGTCATGCACCCATTTTTTTGTATGCAGAAAGGAGGAAGGAACGTGGCACATCAAATTGACGAGAGCAAGCCGAAGTATCTAAGTCAGACACGATTTATGAGCGGTCGGCGCATTATCAAGACCAGCGTAACAGAAATCACTGACGAAAACGTGGTCGATGTTCTCCGTAAGGCTCTTGCTACTCACGATTTGAACCGCAGTGAGATTGACTACCTGTGGAAGTATTACCGTGGAGACCAGCCAATCAGAAACCGTGTCAAAGACGTTCGCCCCGAAATCTGCAATAAGATTACCGAAAATCGTGCAAATGAAATCGTGTCCTTCAAGGTTGGGTATCTGTGTGGCGAACCGATTCAGTACGTCAGCCGTAATGGTGGCGAGGAAATCGTAAAGCAGATTAACACCCTCAACGAGTATATGTTCGCAGAGGACAAAGCCGCTCAAGACCAAGAGCTTGTCGAGTGGCAGATGATTTGTGGTACAGCGTTCCGTCTTGTCCTTCCCGATGAACCGGGTGAGGAAGACGAAGCTCCTTTTGAGCTTTACACTCTCGACCCGAGAGACACCTTCGTTGTGTATTCAAACGAAATCGGTAACAAGCCGCTGATGGCGGTTAAGTACAGCAAGGACGATAACGAGATTTTCCACTACTCGATTTACACCGAGAATCGCTATTACCTCGTGGACGGAGACATTTTGGTGGAATCCAAACCTCATGCCCTCGACATGATTCCGATTATCGAGTACCCGGGAAACAATGCTCGTCTCGGTTCTTTTGAGATTGTGCTTCCTCTACTGGACGCAATCAACAATGTGGAAAGTAACCGTATGGACGGTATGGAGCAGTTGGTACAGGCTTTTATTAAGTTCATTAACTGCGACATTACCAAGGAGGAATACGAGGAGTTCTTACAGCTCGGCGCAATCAAGGTGAAGTCCGTGGACGGACAAGCCGCTGATGTTGGTGTAGTCACCACAGAGCTGAATCAGACACAATCGCAGACCCTCAAGGACGATTACTATAACGCAATGCTCACCATCTGCGGTATGCCAAACCGTAACGGTGGTTCTTCCACGAGTGATACCGGTTCTGCCGTGTTGCTCCGTGATGGTTGGTCTGACGCAGAAGCTCGAGCAAAAGACAGCGAGAATGTCTTCAAGCGAGCGGAAAAGAAAATGCTCAAGCTGGTTCTTCGTATCTGTCGAGACCTCGGCGGTCTCACGCTCAAGTTGAGTGATATTGATATGAAGTTCACTCGCCGTAACTACGAAGCCATTCAGAGTAAATCTCAAGTCCTTATCTCCATGCTTCAAGAGCCTAAGATTCACCCACAGTTGGCGTTCCAGCACAGTGGAATGTTCTCTGACGCTGAATCTGCTTACAACATGAGCATGAAGTATTACGAGGAGCAACAGGAGAAAGCCGCTGAACTGGCTAAGAAGACAGCTCCCGATGATTCCGGGGACGATGATAATGACCCGGACAATAACGATATTTAAGCGGTAAGCCGCTGTGAATATAGGCAGAGAAGCCTTAAATCGCAATAGTCAGAGAAGACTTAAACCGCAAACATTGTCACAGAAGACATTAAAAGACAGGAGGATTTCAACATGGCAAAGATTGACATTAGCAAGATTGACGGCTATGCCGACATGACCCCGGAACAGAAAATTGCCGCTCTTGAAGCGTTCGAGACAGAAGACCCCGATTACAGCGGATATGTAAAGAAGGATATTTTCGATAAGACAGCTTCCGAGCTTGCGGCTAAGAAGAAGGAGCTGAATGAAAAGCTCACCGAGGACGAGCAGAAAAAGCAGAAGGAACGGGAGGAACGTGAGGAGTTACAGTCCAAGTACGACAAACTGCTCCGTGAAAGCGAAGTTTCCAAGTTCAAGGCGAAGTTGCTCGGCATGGGTTACGAGGAGAAGCTGGCTGACGCTACCGCAGAAGCAATGGCTGATGGTGATACCGAGAAGGTCTTCGCCAATCAGAAGAAACATCTTGAGAATGTCGAGAAGAAGGTTCGTGCGGAAGCCCTTAAAGATACACCGAAACCGACCCCGGACGGAGATTCCAAGACAATGACCCTTGAGAAGCTCCGCAAAATGTCTCCACAGGAGCGTTATGACTATTCTGTGAAGAATCCCGAGGACTACAAAGCCCTCTACACCAATAACGATACAGGAGGTAATGAGTAATGGCTCATAAGATTTATGACAATTTCTATCTCTCCAACGAGGTAGAAGACCAGTTCAATTCCCACCTCGATTTACAGCAGTTCTGTACTGTTGATAACTCTCTCGTGGGTACTGCTGGTATGAAGCGCAAGATTAACGTCTACAAGGCTACCGCTGGTACGGAGAAGCTGAAAATGGGAGAAGGTAACACCAAGAGCATTGAGGTTTCTTTCACCCCGGAGGAGTACGAGATTCAGCTCGCACAGAACAAGTTCCAGTATTATGACGAACAGGAAATGACTGACCCCATGCTTGTTCCTGTCGGCACTCGTCACATGGGTACTGATATGTTCAATACCGTAAACGGCGATGTGTACGGCGAGTTCAAGAAGGCTACAATGGTCGTTCCTACTGCGAAGATTGACTTCGCCGCATTTGTGGACGCTGTTGCCAATCTGAACATCGAAAGCACTGACAATCAGCCGGAGAAGGTTGCTCCGCAGACTTTCGCTTTCGTACACCCGGGCGATACTGCCGAGCTTCGTAAGAACCTCGCAGAAGACCTCAAGTATGTGGAAGCGTTCGCTCGTGCTGGCTACATCGGTACTGTTGGCGGCGTGAACATCTACACCAAGAAGGACGCTACGAAGGGTACTATCGTGGTTGCTACTCGACAGGCAGTTACCATCTTCAATAAGAAGGGTGTCGAGGTTGAGACTGACCGTAACGGCGATATTCGTCAGAACACTATTTGGTCTCGTAAGTATTACCTTGCGGCTCTGACTGACGCTACCAAGGCAGTCAAGATTTTCAAGGGTACTGCTACTGCCACTGCGGACACTACGGTTTCCGAGGGCAAGGTTTACTACGCTAAGACCGACAACGGCTACATCGTTGGTAAGCCTAAGACCAACCCGAAGACCGAAGGTTTCTACGAGATTGCCTAAGTAAAGGAGGTGGACAACATGACCGAGGAAGAAAAGCTGATTGCTCTTAAGGCGATGGTCGGTGGTTCGGACAGTGACGAAGTGCTGTCCACCTATCTCAAACTGGCTGGTCGTAAAATCATCAATCGAGCATATCCGTATGATTCCAGCGTAACGGAAGTTCCGGCACAGTACGACACTCTCCAATGCGAGATTGCCGCTTATATGCTGAACAAGCGTGGTGCGGAGGGTCAGACTTCTCATTCCGAGAACGGTATCTCCCGAAGCTATGAAAATGCTGATATTCCGTCCTCAATGCTCAAGGTGGTTACTCCTCATGTGGGGGTGATTAAATGAGAATGATGGAACGGAACAAGAGCAAATTCTTCTACGCTCTGTACAAAGAGAAAGTCCCTAAGACGGACGAATACGGAAATGTTACAGGGGAATATGAAATCATTCGAGACAACCCGGCAGGGTTCTCTGCTAATATCTCTGCCGCCAAGGGTGAAACAAGCACCCGACAGTTTGGAGAAAGCGAGAGCTATGACAAGGTAATTGTCATGGGGACGGACGCTCCCCCTATTGACGAGTACACAGTGCTATGGGTCGATAAAACGCCACAGGTTGATGAAACCGGGGCTTTGGTTATGAACGATGATGGTGAGGTCATTACTCCTCACGATTATATCGTTAAGAAGGTAGCCAAGAGCTTGAACAGCGTGTCGGTTGCGATAAGCAAGGTGACTGTCAGTGGGTAGGAAAGTTATCTCATTCGGATTGTCAACGAGTGAAATCAACCGAGCTATGAAAGAGCTGGCTGATTACAAACAAGAAATCCTTAGAAAAACAGAACTCCTCCGAGAGAAAGTAGCCGAGCGACTGGCTGATGAAGCGAAAAGCGGATTCAGCGGTGCAATCGTTGACGAGCTGATTCTCAAAGGAGGGCAAACTTCTCCACGATACGCACAAGTCGATGTGTCGGTTGACAATCGAGGGTCGGTTACTGTCGTTGTCGCAAGTGGTGAAGACGCTGTGTGGGTTGAGTTTGGTGCTGGTGTCTATCATAATGGCTCTCCCGGTTCGTCCCCTCACCCTCACGGTGCGGAACTGGGAATGACAATCGGTGGATTCGGTAAGGGTAACGGCAAGAAAGAGGTTTGGGGATTCTACGAAAATGGCGAATTGAAGCTGTCTCGTGGTACTCCGGCTCGTATGCCGATGGCTCTTGCAATCACCACCGTTTGCAATGATATTCAGTCTATCGCAAAGGAGGTGTTCGGGTGATTGACATTGAGACAGAGGTATTCAGTATCGTGTCCGCAGAGGTGCGAAAGAAATATCCGAAAATCTATATGACTGGCGAATATGTCAAGTCTCCACCTTCCTTCCCTTGTGTCTCTCTCATTGAGACAGACAATCAAGTTTATCGAAACACTCGAGATTCCGGGTGTATCGAAAACCACGCACAGGTGCTTTACGAGGTGAATGTCTACTCTAACAAAACGAGTGGTAAGAAAACTGAATGTAAAGCAATCATCGCTCTCATTGATTCCAAGATGGAAGCACTCGGTTTCACACGAACCCTTATGAACCCTGTTCCCAACGAGGAAGACGCAACGGTTTACAGAATGGTGGCTCGATACAGGGCTATCGTCTCTAAAAACAAAACTATTTATAGGAGGTAAACAAACATGGCTATTAGCACTTACAAGATTTTTCTCATGCAGAAGAACACTTCCGCATGGGAGAAGCTGATTGACATTAAGGAGTTTCCCGACCTCGGCGGTGCGCCGGAAATGCTGGAAACTACTACTCTGTCTGACAAAATGCAGACTTACATTCCGGGTATTCAGTCCCTCGATTCTCTTGAGTTCACTGCGAACTACACTCTCGAGGAGTACAAGAAGCTGAAAGCACTGGAAGGTACGGAGAAGGAGTTCGCCGTTTGGTTCGGTGGTACGGAAGCTGGCGATACCGTCACTCCTACTGGTGACAGCGGTAAGTTCAAGTTCAAAGGCTCTCTGTCTGTTTATGCTAACGGCGGCGGCACGAATGAGGTTGTCGAAATGACTATCACTATCGCTCCGTCTACTGTTATCAGCATGGACGCAGAGTAAGGAAAAATAAGGAGGATAAATCATCATGGCAAAGCAGTTGAAATTCACTTTCAAGGATAAAGAATATGTCCTTGAGTTCACTCGCAGAACGGTTACGGAAATGGAGAAGAAGGGCTTCGTTGCGGCAGAGGTCGAGAACAAGCCTATGTCCACTCTCCCGGCACTGTTTGAAGGTGCGTTCCTCGCACATCATCGTTTCGAGAAGAAGGAAGTTATCAACGAAATCTTCTCCCACATGACGAACAAGGAGGAGCTTATCGGTAAGCTGGCAGAAATGTACAACGAGCCGATTATGGCACTGGTCGAAGAACCCGAGGAATCTGAGGGAAACGTAAGCTGGACAGCGAGTTGGTAAGTGATTCGCTGTTGACAGATGAATCCGCTAACAAGGGGAGCGAGCGTGAGAATCGCTCTGCTCCCCCTTCTTATTCGGAGATTTTTCTCGCAAAGTTCCCCTATTACTTATCAATAGGCATGACGGAAGAACAATACTGGGATAGAGATTCCACTCTCGTGAAGTCCTACCGCAAAGCGGAGGAGCTTCGCAAAGAGAGGGTCAATCAAGAAATGTGGTTACAGGGTATGTATATCTATGACGCTATTTCTCGTCTGTCTCCGATTCTTCGTGCTTTCGCCAAAAAGGGAACTAAAGCCCAACCTTATGTTGAAGAAGCATATCCCATCAATAAAAAGACGGTGGAGGAAGCAGAACTCAAGAAGGAAAAGGCTAAGTCTGAAAAGGGTCTGCGCTATATGCAAGCGTATATGGTACAGGCAAATAAGCAGTTACAAGAAAGGAAGTGAGTTTTATGCCTACTACAATCGAACAACTCGAATTGGAAGTTCAGTCGAGTTCCACCTCGGCTGTCGCTGGTATAGACGCTCTTTCCGCTTCTTTGTCCAAACTCAAAAATGCAGTTAGGGGCGGTGTCGGATTAACAAGCGTTGCAAATCAAGTACGCAATCTCGATACCGCCCTTAAAAGCATGGATAGTTCCGGGGCAGACAAGATTGACAAGCTCGCTTCCAGTTTGGAAAAACTGAAAGGTCTCGGTAGTCTCAAGATTTCGTCTTCCATCGGAAATCAACTCCATAACATCGGCAGTGCCGCCGCTTCCCTCACTGGTGTAGATTTCAGTGCTATGGAGAAGCTGGGTACAGCACTTCAACCGTTGAACAATCTGAACGCTTCCGGGCTAAAGTCCACTATCAATGCGCTCAATAAGTTACCGAAGCTGGCAGACACCCTCGACAACATGGATATGATTAAGTTTACCAGTCAAATTCAGCAGTTGTCTACGGCTCTTGCTCCGCTGACAAATCAGCTCAATGCTGTGACTGCGGCGTTCAATCGTCTTCCTACGAACATTCAGAGAGCTATTACCGTCACGAACAGAATCTCGCAAGAGAACAATAAGGCGGCAAATAGTTACATGAATCTGTATGCCAAAATCAAAATGGCTATGGGTGCTGTTCGTACTGGTGCGAGAGTTATCGCTTCGTGGATAACACAGTCCAACCAGTACATTGAGGATTTGAACCTGTTTACCGCTTCTATGGGTGAATATGCTCAAGAAGCACAGAATTACGCAGAAGCAGTCAGCGAAGCTCTCGGTATCGACCCGGGCGAGTTCATGCGAAATCAAGGTGTGTTCAACACCATCATTAGCGGTTTCGGCGTGGCGAGTGATAAAGCGTACCTTATGTCCAAGAACCTCACACAGCTCGGCTACGACATTTCTTCGTTCTTCAACATTTCGTTCGAGGACGCAATGCAGAAGTTACAATCCGGCATTGCTGGTGAGCTTGAGCCGCTTCGTAGACTGGGTTATGACCTGTCTGTTGCAAGACTGCAAGAGGAAGCTCTTGCTCTCGGTATCGAGAAAAAGGTCTCTGCTATGACACAGGCTGAAAAGTCGCAGTTGCGTTACTACGCAATTATGACACAGGTAACTACCGCTCAAGGCGATATGGCTCGTACTCTGAACGCTCCGGCGAACCAGCTTCGTGTTTTACAGGCACAGGTTACGCAGTGTGCAAGAGCTTTGGGTAATATCTTTATCCCGGCTCTGAACGCAGTATTGCCGTATGCAATCGCTTTGGCGAAAATTGTCCGTATGCTGGCAAACTCTATCGCAAGTCTGTTCGGATTCAAACTCCCGGAGGTGGATTATTCCGGCATTTCTGCTGGTGCTTCTGCGGTTGGCGATTTGGCTGACAACGCCGGGGACGCTTCCGATGGACTGGGTAAAGCCGGGAAAGCGGCTAAGAAGCTGAAAAATGCTCTGCTCGGTATTGACGAGCTGAACGTCCTGTCTAAAGACGATAGTTCCAGTGGAAGCGGTAGCGGCTCGGGTGCTGGTATCGGTGGTGGGGATTTAGGCATTGACCTTCCTACCTACGATTTCCTCGGTGACGCAATCACTTCTAAGGTTGACAAAATCGTTCAGATGATTAAGGACGCTATGTGGGAAATCACGGCTGTTATCAGCGGATTCTTACTGGCAATCGGTACTATCCTTGTTGTCACTGGTGCGAACATTCCTCTCGGTCTCGGTCTCATGGCTGTTGGTGCTGTCGGTTTGGCGGCTTCGGTAATGGCAAACTGGAACGGAATGTCGGAACGGTTGGCGAAGGTACTTACCCTCGTTACCGGGGTACTGGGCGGCTTCCTGTTGGCTATCGGTGCTTTCCTTGTATTTTCGGGTGTCAATGTACCGCTCGGTGCTGGTCTCATGGTGGCTGGTGCGGCGGCTCTCGGTACTGCGGCTGTAATTAACTGGAAGTTCCTCAACGGAGACCTGTCGAACGCTCTGTCCATTCTCACGGCAATCGTGAGCGGTGCGTTGCTGGCTATGGGTGCATTGTTCGCCTTTACTGGCGTTGATGTTCCTCTCGGTATCGCATTGATGGCGGCTGGTGCTGTCGGCATGGTTACAGCAATCGGTCTTAACTGGGATTCGATGTCAGACCCTCTCCGTAGGACAATCGGTATGCTCGAAACCATTGTTGGGGGCGCATTGCTGACATTCGGTGCAATTCTCGCTCTGACTGGCGTAAACGTTCCTCTCGGTGTTGCGATGATTGCCGCTGGTGCGGTTTCTGTCGCTTCGGCAGTAGCTTTGAACTGGAACTCCTTAACAGGTGATGTTCAAGAATCCGTACTAAGCATTGTGGCTATCGTGAGCGGTGCTTTAATCGGTGTCGGTGCAATCCTCGCTCTGACAGGAGTTGCAACCGGGCTGGGTATTGCGATGATTGCCGCTGGTGCTGTCGGTCTTGCCGCAACGGTCGGTTTGAATTGGAATAGTATGCCGGACAATATCAGAAAGGTTACTACGAAGATTCTTCTCATTGCTGGGGCGGCTTCCATTGCCATAGGTATGATTCTCGCTTTCACAGGAGTTGCAACTCCTCTCGGCGTAGGTCTTATCCTCGCTGGTGCGGCGGCTCTCGGTACGGCTGTGGCTCTTAACTGGGACACTTTGACAAACAAGCTAAAGGGCGTAACTACTAAAATACTTGCTATCGCTGGTGCGGCGGCTCTTGCAATCGGTATTATCCTGTGCTTCACCGGGGTTGGTATTCCTCTCGGTGTTGGATTGATATTATCGGGTGCGGCGGCTCTCGGTACAGCAGTAGCTATTAACTGGGAAACCATCAAAGAAAAAATCAAGGGAGTTTTCACCAAGATTAAATCAATGGCTGGTTCTCTCGGCAAACTCGCTATCGGTCTCATGTTGTGTCTGACAGGTGTTGGTATTCCTCTCGGTCTTGCTCTCATTGCAGATGGGGTCAAAGACTTCGCTACTGGAAAACCTGTTAGCTGGGGTTCGATGGTGAGCGGAATTAAGGAAGCTCTCGGAAATATATCTGACGAGTGGAACAAATTCAAAAAGAAGGTTAAGAACAGCAAGCCTGTTCAATTCCTTGCCGAAGTAAAAAACAATGCTTCGGAATGGTGGGACAACGTAAAGGGTTGGTGGTCTGACAAGACGAAAGACGGTCTTTCTCTTGAAACTGGCGTAAAGCTCGTAAAAAATGGCTGGTCTTCTGTGAAGAACTGGATTGGTAACATTCCGGCTGTGAAACAGGGTGTCGGGCTTCTGAAATCCGGCTGGTCTACCGTGAAAAACTGGATAGGCAACATTCCTACCGTAGACCAAGCTGTCGCACTCGCAAAGAGCGGCTGGCAGACGGTCAAGGGTTGGATTGGTAATATCCCGGGAGTATCGCAAGCAGTAAGTCTTGCAAAATCCGGCTGGAACTCTGTGAGAGAGTGGGTCGGCAATATCCCGGTTGTCAGTCAAGGAATCTCGTTGCTGAAATCCGGCTGGTCTACCGTAAAGAACTGGATTGGTAGTCTTCCTGTTATCGCTCAAGGTATTTCGCTTTTCAAGTCCGGGTGGACAACGATTAAGAACTGGATTGGTAGTCACACCGTAGGTGTCGGTATCTCTCTATGGAAAAACGGTTGGAGTTCTATCTCGAGCTTCGTTGGTACTTCGGTATCTGTCGGTATCTCGCTTTTCAAATCCGGCTGGACTTCTATTAAGAAGTTCTTCGGACTGGCGAACGGCGGTATCGTTGGTGCAAACGGCGGCGTGAAGATGTTCGCTTCCGGCGGTATCATCACTCCGAATATGTGGAAAGCAATGCCGAAATATGCTGGCGGCACGAACCGAGCGCATGGCTCTATGTTCGTTGCTGGTGAGAGCGGTGCAGAGTTGGTAGGTCATGTAAATGGCACTACCGAGGTGCTGAACCGATTCCAGCTTGCTTCTGTCATGCACAGCTCCATCGTAAGCGGTATGGCACAGTTCTCCGGGTACTGGCAGTCCATGTCTCGAGACATTGTGACTTGTGCGAACGGTATTATCAATGCCGTTGTCGTAAGTACCGCCGGAATCAACGAAAACCTCGTGCTGGCTTCGGCAAGCGGTTATGACCCTTATAACTCGCTGGCACAGACGGTGTACGAAGATTCCAAGAAATCCTATGACGGTGCATATTCCGATGATTCGTGGTCTCGCAATATGCGTGAGTTCTACCACGAGTATGTCGAACCTACTCTCAAGGAAATCGCTACCGATACCAAGAGACAGGCAGACAAGAAGGAACAGACCATCGTAAAGGTCGGCAACCGTACAATCAATGACGCTGTTACCACGCAGAAGGAAGCGAACGGTTTCAGCTTTACCGAGTAAAGGAGGTGTGTAGCGATGGCATATTTAGCGATAAATGGTTATGAGCTACCACCTTGTAAACGAGGTGTGAGCGTGGTCGTAACCACCGTGGTTGACAGCGGACGAGACGCTAACGGTGCTGTTGTGGGTCAAAGAGTTGGACGAGACCAGTACAAGATAGATGGGCTTGAGTGGGCGTGGCTCACTGCGGCTCAATGGGAACGGATTCTCTCTATCTTGAGCAATTTCTTCGTCTATGTCGAATTTAATGACCCAGTAACAAACAAACGCAAAACCGTAAGAATGTACTGCGGAGACCGTACAGGAGAACCCTACTGGGTGACAGAAGACGGTACTCCAACGCATTATCGGAATTGCAAGGTAAATCTTATCGACACTGGCGAGTAAAGGAGGGGTCTTATGCAGAAAGTATCGAAAGCATACAAGGAAAGCATGAAGTCCTCTCTCCGTGAGAGAGCATACATTATGATTTCTTTCGGACTTGTGAACCAAGAAGCACAGGCGAAAGCTACGGTCGATAATGGCAGTTATGCCTACTACTCGAACAAGGACAATATCTTCGGAGAGCATATTGACGATACGGTCTATGCCACTCTCGAGGAGGAGTTCACGAAAGTAGATGGCTCTATGTTCTTTCTCCCTCGGGCTACCGAGGGAGGGAGATACTATGATACCGGGATTGTCTCGGACAAGCTGGTTTCCGAAGCTCGATGTGAAGTGATTATCAGCTTGAACACAATCGCAACGGATTTCAAGGGTCTCACGATTAACTTCGGTGAGAACTACCCGGTCGATTTCGATATTGTCGGAAGTACCGGGCAGACCATTGAGTTTAGAGGAAACACGAAATCTAAGTGGAGTACCGAGGAAGTATTGGAAAATACAACCTATATCAAGCTGGTGTTCTACAAGATGAAGAACCCTCAAAGCCGTTTGCGTATCTACTCTATTATGTTCGGTTACGGACTTGTGTATTACAACGATTCTGTTATGAGTTCTGCTCTTGACAGTTACGTTTCCCCTATCGGGGCTGATGTTCCGCAGTTCGATTTTTCGGTAACGCTGAAAAACTACGACCACTACTTCAATGTGGATAACCCGAACTCGGCTATCAACTACCTCGAGACAGGACAGGAAATGGATATTATGTACGGTTATCAGACCCCGGGTTCTGACACTATCGAGTGGATTCAAGGAAACCACCTGTGGTGTTCTGAATGGGAAAGTGACGATAACACGGCTACAATCCGTTGCCAAGACATTTTCCGTAATATGGACGGCGAGTATGTGAAGGGTCTGTATAGTGCCACTGGTAAGAGCTACTACGCACTGGCAGAGGAGATTTTGAAGGACGCTGGGATTTCCGAGTATTATATCGACCCACGTTTGAAGAAGCTCTACTCTAACAACCCGATTCCGAGGGTGAAATACAAAGAAGCATTGCAGATTATCGCAAATGCCTGTCGATGTGTTCTCACCCAGTCTCGAGACGGCAAGGTTCAAATCAAGTCGAATTTCATGCCGAGTGCTTCCATCGCAACCAACGGCGAGGAGACCTACTCCAATGCCGCAAACGTGCTGACGGACACACCGAAGGTCGAATATGCAACCCTCGCCGGGAATTATACCCCTACCGATGGGACGATGTTCTTCCTTCCGAGAAACGGCAAGGCGGCTCTGACAACCGGGTATGTCTCGAAGGAAATCTCCGGGGCAAACGGAACATTCACAAAGAATCCTGTCGTTACTATCACGATGGAAGCGATTCGAGCTTATTACGGTTTGAAGCTGGTCTTCGGTACAGCTCTCCCGGCGGCGTTCACAATCAGAACGTACAAGGGTGGCGAGCCTGTAAATGAATACCCGGTTGAAAAAGACGAAATCAACATTACTTCGATTATTCTTCGAGATTTCGATGATTTCGATGTGATGAAGATTGAGTTCACCAAAACCGCAGAACCGTACAACCGTATCGTGCTGAACTATTTCAGTTTGAGCGATGTTGTGGATTTCACCATGAATCGCCGGGACATGACCTCCTCTCCGAAAGCTGTCAAACAGGAGCTTATCAAAGAGGTTATCGTCCCATGTTACACCTACCAAGAGAATAATCGAGAAGAAAACCTTGTCTATGAGGACATAGATGTAGTCGCTGGTGAGGTCGAGACTTATTACATTCAAGACCCTTCCTATGGTTATAAGGTGAAGCTCGATGAAGTCGAAGGTAAGGCAACCGTAGTGGCATGGAGTAACTACTTCGTTACCATCAAATTCAATGTCACTGGCTCGTTTAAGCTCGAGGTACAGGGCTATCGGTACAAAATCGTTGAGAAGTACGCTACGGTGTCTCTCAATGCTCGTGGTAAGACAGTCAAGTGGAAGAATCCTCTGATAAGTAATACCACGATGGCGAATGAGCTTGCCGCATGGCTGGCTGATTACTACACAGCCGGAATCGAGTACGAATACGATACTCGAGGAAATCCCGAGCTGGACGCTACCGACATTGTGTATCAAGAAAACGAGTTCCACGATGGTATGAGGGTAAATATCTACCGTCACACTGTCAATTTCAAGCAAGCATTTTCGGGTCGAGTAACCGCCCGAAGGATTGGAGGTTAAAATGTCGTGGTCTACACCGAAAACCGATTGGAACGGTGAGACTGTCGATGGTGTTTACACCGGGGACAGATTCAACGCCGTGGACTTCAATCGAATTAAGAACAACCTCGAATACCTCCGTGAGTTGGCTATCAAGATGTATGACGAGTTCGCTATTCAGTCTGTCGGAAGCGATAAGACCGTAAAGGACTACTTCTATGCTGATGAAATCAATGCACTGGAAGCGAACCTCGTTACCATCAATACCCACAGTCTCAAGAGGTCTTACGGCACTGCTCCTACCTATGCCGCCAATGGTAATACGATGGATTTCAAAGAACTCAATCGTTTGGAGGGAGCAATCCTTGACCTTTATGACAGGCTCACCAATGAGAGCGAGGGAAGGAGGACATTCACATGGAATTTTGGTATGAAGGGAGGGTTATAAATGGCGTGGAAATTACTTCCTACTGATTATACGGACGCTGTTTGGAGTGGTCTGAAAAGATACACACAGGTCGATAACTCCGATGGTACGGTATCGTTCAACGATGTTACGACCTACACCAATAAGGAGAAATCCTTCTTCGGTGCGAAAGACGCTAACCGTATGAACGAAGCTCTGAACTACATCATGTCTATGCTGGAAAACGGCACGAATTTGTATGAGGAGTTTCAGACCTACTTCACCACACAGAAGGAGCTTTTCAAAAGCTCGGGTGATAGTTCT
>OLSB01001903.1_pt1 | contig 18640 bp, 17 predicted proteins | sample 1672071 | NCBI WGS metagenome assembly OLSB01 (sample SAMEA3136642, study PRJEB25190) | human gut metagenome | biome: human gut; feature: human-associated habitat; material: faeces | place: Austria | collected 2013 | reverse complement strand
GGCGGACTTCACTGTGTGGTCGCCGCTGAGCAAGATGGTGCTGCTTGGGTTGATGTTCGTGGGCGGCTGCGCAGGCAGCACCGCCGGCGGACTGAAGATGTCGCGGGTGACCATTCTGTGCAAAATGATCCGCCGCGAGCTGCGCCACACCCTGCGGCCGCGGATGGTGGACGTGATCAAAGTGGACGGACGCCCTCTCAGCGAGCAGACAGCGCACAGCGTGGCGGTGTATTTTGCGCTGTACATGATGTGCATCACGGGGCTTCTGGTGGCGCTGTCCTTCTCCCCCTTTGATCTGGAAACGAACCTGTTTGCCACCATCTCGTGCTTTAACAACGTGGGGCCGGGCTTCGGCATGGTAGGGCCGCTGGGGAACTACTCGCCGTATTCGCCGGTCATTAAGCTGTTTTTGTGCGCGGGGATGCTGCTGGGGCGGCTGGAGATATACCCGATGCTGCTGCTGTTTGTGCCGGCGGCGTGGCGAAAAAAATAACGATATATAAATTGCCACGGGCGGCGGGGCCTGTGGCAATTTTTTTGGCAGAGGGCGGAAAGCTGTTTTCCCCATGCGGATGATGGCGCGGCGCATGGGGCGGATCGTCACACCGGTGACATCGGTCACCGGTTCGCAATGACAGGGTTTTTGAAAAAGCGGTGTGTATCGGGTGGGGGCATTGCGCCCTATTGTTTTTCCGCAAAAAAATGCGCCCCAGCGGGGCGCAAAACGGAGAGAGAGGAAGAAAGCGTTAAAGCAGCGAGCACACAAGGCTCAGCTCGATAAACAGCAGGAAGCCCAGCGGCAGGCCGGTGATCCGGACAAATGCATTGAAGTTGCCTGTCGCCAGAAACACCATCGTCAGCACGATCACAGCCAGCAGCACCACAGCGGCCGCAGCACGAAGAGCAACCGTCTTTTTCATAATTCAGATCTCCTTTCAGATTTTGGTTTTCTTTTGTTTTGTCGGTTTCAGTATAGTAGGAAATCCGATATTTGTAAAATACGCAAAAACTAATCTGGCTATAGTTTTTTTCTATACCTTTGCCGCCTGCCGCAGCTGCTCAATATAGTTCAGCGTCATGGGGGAAGGCGCCATGTCCCGCCGCAGAATATACCCGATGGTGTGGAACTGTGCCGGCGCCAGAGGGATGCTGATGGAGTCCACCTGCGGGCTGGAGCCAACGCCTACATCGGGGCTGAAGCCGTGCAGCTCCCGAATCAGCTGATACTCGGTGGCTCGCTCCCGCACGCAGATGTTCTTGGGTGCATGCGCCGCCACAGCGGACAGACCCTCGAAGAAGAACTGCCCGTTGTGCTCCCCCTGCTCAAAGGTGATGCAGGGATAGGGCTTCAGATCCTCCAGCGTCAGTCTGCTGCGCCCGGCCAGCGGGTGGGTTCTGGCAATATACACCGCCGCCGGCACCTGTATCAGCTCCGTGAACTCCAGCTCCAGCTTACCGAACAGGCGCCGCAGGTAGCGCTCATTGTCCTCGTTCAGCGCCAGCACGCCTATTTCGCTGCGCAGCTGGCTCACGTCCTCCAGCACCTCGTAGGTGGTGGTTTCCCGAAAATGGAAGCTGTACCGCTGCCCGGCAAAGCCCTGCACCAGTTGGGAGAAGGCTCGCACGGTGAAATTAAAGTGCTGGCTGGACACGGCGAAGCGCTTTTCGCCCTGGCTGCTGCCGCCGAAGCGCTCCTGCATCAGCTGCGCCTGGGAGAGAAGCTGCCGCGCGTAGCCCAGAAACTCCTCCCCCTCCCGCGACACCACAACGCCACGATTGGTGCGGGAGAATATGGTCACGCCCATCTCCGCCTCCAGCTCCCGTATGGCGGTGGTGAGGCTGGGCTGGGAGATGAACAGCTTTTCGGCGGCGGCGCTGATGGTGCCGCACTCCGCTGCAGTGACGGCGTATTTTAATTGCTGCAAGGTCATGGTCGGCTCCCTCCTTTTTCCTCAGTGTACCGAATTTTGCGGCAAAAGTAAAGCTTTCCCCCACGGGCGCATACAATATGGCAGCAGAAAGGGGTGCTGGCATGGAAAACAAGCAGACCGTGGAGCAAAAGAGAGCCGTCTGGCAGCGGGTGGATCCCACCCTGCAGCCGTATCCGCCGCAGCAGTCGACAACGCAGCCGGCGGTGCAGCAGTCGGTAGACGTGTGCTGCATGGGCACGGCGGCGCAGGAGGATATCGACGTGATCCGCGGCTTCATCGAGGAGGAGCTGTCCGACCGGCGGAGCTATCTGGCCTGCGCGGCCTCGGCGCCCACGCCCGCCGCCCGCCAGCTCATGCGGCGGCTGGCAGCGGAGGAGGGCGGCCACGCCCGCCGGCTCATGGGGGTGCATTACCTCATCACCGGACAGAATTACAGTGCGGCGGTGCCGCTGCCGGCAAATATCCCCTGCACCGGCTCCTGGCGGGAGGTGCTGCGGCTGCGGTATCACGAGGAGAGCTGCAGCGGGCTGAACTACCGCCGCGCATCGGAGGAGACCACCGACGAGTGTTTGTCGGAAATTCTGCTGGAGCTGTCCCACGACGAGTATCGCCACGCCCGCCAGCTTTTGTGTCTTTTGGAAAAGCAAATGCCGATTTAATAAATAGGTCTTGCATAAAGCGAAAATAACTGCTACAATACGGCTATCCTATATAAAACAGTTTGCGGAAAGGCTCCGCAGGCTGCCGATTTTTCTAAATTTAACTAAGGAGGATGCCCTTTATGAGAGATTGTATCAGCAGAGAAGCGGCGCTGGCCGCATTGAGGAAGTACAACAAGGAGCCGTTCCATCTCCAGCACGCCTTCACCGTAGAGGGCGTCATGCGGTGGTATGCCCGGCAGCTGGGTCATGGCGACGAGGCGGATTTCTGGGCAACGGTGGGTCTGCTTCACGACATCGACTTTGAGCAGTGGCCGGAGCAGCACTGTGTCAAGGCGCCGGAGCTGCTGCAGGAGGCCGGCTGCGGCGAGGATCTTATCCACGCCGTGTGCAGCCACGGCTACGGCATCTGCTGCGACGTGGAGCCTACCGAGGAGATGGAGAAGGTGCTCTTTGCCGCCGACGAGCTTACGGGGCTTATCGGCGCCGCCGCCCTCATGCGCCCCAGCAAGAGCGTGCAGGACATGGAGCTGAAAAGCATCAAAAAGAAGTTCAAGGATCGCAAGTTTGCCGCCGGATGCTCCCGCGACGTCATTATCACCGGCGCCGAGCGTCTGGGCTGGGAGCTGGATGAACTGCTGGAGAAGACGCTGGAGGCCATGCGCTCCTGTGAGGAGACCGTCGCCGAGGAAATGGCGAAGCTGTAAAGCCCAAAAAACGCAAATAGAAAAGGCACCCATAGGGGTGCCTTTCTTTTTGCGGCTGTCCGCAGGTATTGTTGTGCATGCAGTCAACGGTATGTTACTGAGACCCACGGATATTTTTCCTGAAGGTCACCGAAGATTTCCCGCATCGGAGCGGCATACTCCCGCAGCTCCCGGGGCATGGAGTCAAATCCTTCCACCACAATGTGCCTTTGTACCGGCTGCAAGAATACATCCGTCAGGCAATCCCACATGGCATCCCAGTTTTCCCCGTAATAGTCCGGAAACCCAAATGTCTTGCGGATGCGCCGGTGCAATGCGCCCCAGTCTTTACAGCCATCCAGGTGCAGGACAACGGGGTCAGTTGTAATGGGCATATAACCATAGTAATTCATAACGAAATTCCTTTCTGTCAAACAATCTCGACAAATGTGGCGTAATGGTCGTAAGTTGCAAAGATCAATCCGTCACTGGAGTAGAGAATTCGTTCTCCGCCCCGGAAACCGAAGGAATAATTGATATCAGCCTCGTACCATATTCGTTCCGGTACATCGGGGAGTCGCTTATCTCTGTTTTTGTAGACTCCCTTTGTCAGCATTTTACCAGGTGCAACAATGGAAAGATTTGCTAAAATCGGAATCCATCCTAACTGAGTAGCTTCACTCTCGGTTATGTAGTATCCGGGGAGCCGCCGAAAAGTTTTCAGCCACCAATCGGCACCCCGTAAGCCAAGCTTTGTCGCAGTGCCAGCCGCTTTTGCCTCTAAACATTGTATGGAGCAGCGGCAGTTAGGGTGGAGCGGCGGTTCTTCTGGAATAATTTCGTAGAGCAAGTAAACCTTTCCTTGCTGCTTTTTGCAGTCCATACATCTTCGAAAATCAAAGACGGATTTCCAATATTTATACTTTAGGCTGCGCACAAACTTCTTCCTTTCTACTATAACAGATTAGGCCATCCATGAAAAGGCTCTCATGTTATTATGTCAGACAGCATTTTGTTGTCCTTATGTGTGCAACCCTCATGAAATTTTTGCAAAAAATTGCAATAATTTTCACGGTGTAAATTCCATAAAGCTCTGTATTTCAAGGGTTCACAGGCAAAAGGAAAAGGACTTCAAGTTTTTTCTTGAAGTCCTTTTTGGAGCAGGGTACGGGAATCGAACCCGCCTCCTCGGCTTGGGAAGCCGATGTACTACCGATGTACTAACCCTGCGCAGCGAAGCTATTATAGCAGAGAATTTCGTCCAATGCAACCGAAAAATGCCGTCCGGCATGATTTTTCTTTTTTACGCATAGGATAGCCCAGCAATTTTTGGGGAGGGCGAAGCATGAAAAAGAGGATCCCTGCGCTGCTTTTGGCGCTGCTCATGTGCCTGCCGCTGCCGGCCTACGCCGTGGAGCTGCCTGTGCAGGCCAAGGCTACGCTGCTCATGGAGAAGGAAACGGGACAGGTGCTTTTCGCGCAGAACGAGCACGAGAAGCTGGAGCCGGCCAGCGTCACCAAGATCATGACCCTGCTGCTGACCATGGAGGCCATCGAGCGGGGAGAGCTGCACTACGAGGACGTGGTCACCGTCAGCGCCAACGCCGCGTCCATGGGCGGCAGCCAGGTGTATCTGTCCGAAGGGGAGCAGATCACCGTGGAGGAGCTTTTGAAAGCCGTGTGCGTTGCCAGCGGCAACGACGCCGCCGTGGCGCTGGCGGAGGAGGTGTCGGGCGTCACGGAGCTGTTCGTGCAGCAGATGAATAACCGCGCCAAGGAGCTGGGCATGGCGGACACCTGCTTTCTCAACCCCACGGGGCTGCCGGCGGAGGGGCACGTCACCTCGGCCTATGACATCGCCCTCATGAGCCGCGAGCTGATTTTGAAGCATCCGGATCTGCGCCGCTTCACCACCATCTGGATGGACACCATTCGCAGCGGCTCCTTCAGCCTGTCCAACACCAACAAGCTCATCCGTTTTTATGACGGCGCCACAGGGCTGAAGACCGGCTCCACCGACGCCGCCGGCTACTGCATTTCCGCCACGGCGGAGCGGGGCGGCATGGAGCTTATCGCCGTGGTGCTGGGAGGTGAGACCAGCCAGCAGCGGTTTGAGGACGCCAAGACCCTGCTGAACTACGGTTTTTCCACCTACGCGCTGGCGGACGTCACCCCCGCCGAGATCCCCTCCGTCCCCGTAAAGCTGGGGCGCGATGCCTCCGTGGATGCCATGCCGGAGAGCTGCAAGCTGCTGGTGGGAAAGGGGCAGGCCGGCAGCCTGAGCCAGACGATAACGCTGCAGGAGGATCTGGCTGCGCCGGTGGAGAAGGGGCAGACCGTGGGCACCCTCACGGTGCGGTGCGGCGATGCCACGCTGACGGAGCTGCCCCTCACGGCATCCCAGCCCGTGGAGCGCATGACGTGGGGCGACCTATTCCTGCGTCTGCTCGGCTGCGCCATTTTCGGCTGACGGCGGCGGATATGGTTTTTCCCATTGAAAACTGTCAAATGATGTTGGCGGATATGACGGATTTCTCTTGTGTTTTTTTCACCTGCGATGTAAGATAGGGAAAAGGACAAAAGAGGAGGCTTTTTACATGGTCTGTGTGGATCTTTCCAATATGTGGCAGTTCATTCCCCTGCCCTATGAAGCGGCGCTGACGCCCCGTCTGCGTCTGGCGCACGAGAAGCTGCTGCGCGGCACCGGCGCCGGCGGTGACTTCACCGGCTGGGTACATCTGCCAGAGCAGTATGACCGCGAGGAGTTCCGGCGCATTCAGGCGGCGGCCAAAAAGATCCAGAGCGATTCGCAGGCGCTGGTGGTCATCGGCATCGGCGGCTCTTATTTGGGGGCACGGGGCGTCATCGAGTGTCTCTGCTCGCCTAATTATAATCTGAAAAAGAAAAACACGCCCAATATCTACTTCGTGGGCAACGGGCTGGACAACGACCAGCTGGCGGAGGTGGAGGAACTGCTGGAGGGGCAGGATTTCTCCGTGAACGTCATCTCCAAGTCCGGCACCACCACGGAGCCGGCGGTGGCTTTCCGCTTTTTCCGCCGGCTGCTGGAGGAGAAGTACGGCGCCGAGGCTGCCGCGGGGCGCATCTACGCCACCACCGACCGCCAGAAGGGCGCCCTGAAGGCGCTGGCCACAGCGGAGGGCTACGAGAGCTTCGTGGTGCCCGACGACATCGGCGGCCGCTACAGCGTCCTCACGGCGGTGGGTCTGCTGCCCATAGCCGTGGCGGGCATCGACATTGAGCAGCTCATGGCCGGCGCCAAGTCCATGATGGACACCTGCGCCGCGGCGGATATGGAGAAAAACCCCGCCTGGCAGTACGCCGGCGCGCGGTACGAGCTGCAGCACAGGGGGCTGGAAATTGAGGTGCTGGCCTGCTTTGACCCCTTCTTCCGCTTCATGGCGGAGTGGTGGAAGCAGCTGTATGGCGAGTCCGAGGGCAAGGAGGACAAGGGGCTGTTCCCCGCCAGCGTGGAGTACACTGCCGACCTGCATTCCATGGGGCAGTATTTGCAGGAGGGGCGCCGCAACATGTTTGAGACTGTGGTGCGCTTTGCCCCCCGCGCCGACGAGCTGACCGTGCCCTATGACGAGGAAAACGGCGACGGGCTGAATTTCCTGGCCGGCAAGACCATGAGCGACCTGAAGCAGCAGGCCATGGACGGGACGCTCCTGGCCCATGTGGAGGGCGGCGTACCCAACATACGCATCAGCTGCGGCGAGCGTAATGCCTTCACTCTGGGCGAGCTGATCTACTTCTTCTGCTATGCCTGCGGCCTGTCCGGCTACCTGCTGGACGTGAACCCCTTCGACCAGCCCGGAGTGGAAGCATATAAGAAAAACATGTTTGCCCTTCTCGGCAAGCCCGGCTACGAGGAGCTGGGAAAGACCCTGCGGGAGAAGCTGGGAAGATGATCGTGAAGAATTGATGAATTTTGCTTTCTCCATTGCCATTTGAAAATAAATATGGTATAGTAGGGGCAAGCAAACCGCAAATTGACAAAGGAGTGATTTCTTATGGTTAGACTGATCATGGGGGCAAACGGAGCCGGCAAGACAAAGCAGCTCATCGACCTCATTCACAGCGCCGTTGAGTCCGAAAACGGCAGCGTGGTCTGCATCGAGCCGGGTGCGGACATGACCTTCGACATTAAGTCCAGCGTTCGTCTGGTGAATGCCAAGGAGTATGATCTGAATTCTTTTGAGTGCCTGCGGGGCTTCGTCAGCGGCCTCTACGCCGGCAATTACGATATTTCCCATGTGTTCGTGGACAATCTGGCAAAGATCGTGGGCAGCAGCAGCCTCTCCGAGGTGGAGAATTTCCTGCACTGGCTGGATCGCTTCAGCGAGAGAAACAGCGTGAAATTCACCGTGACCCTCAGCATGGACGAGGGCACTGCCACCGATGGCATGAAAAGCTACATGTAAGCAGCAAAAAGCACGGCATGCAGATGCCGTGCTTTTTTGTGCCCAGAAGCAGCGCAGTATATACGTCGGCGGGGTGATGTGGGGAGCGTCCCCTGCGAAGGGGTTATCGGAGGGGTGCGGCGGCGTCGGTGGGCACGGCGGCGGGCAGTCGCCGGCAGGCACCGAAACAAGCAAAAAGGGCGGACAGCTTTGCCCGCCCCTATAGGGATCCGTTTCTCTGTGCGCCGCTCAAACGCCGGTCACACCCGATACACCAGCGCGTCGAAATCCCGCACGATCTCCTCCCGCTTGGTGTCCTGCACATATACATTGTTGGTTTCGTCGAAGGCCAGGCGCATGGCGAAGTACTTGGCCTCGTCGATGCTGTCCGTTTCAAAAAAGACGCGGTACTCCTCTTTGGGCTGGTTGATCTTCTTGTGCATGATGTGAAAGCGCATAAAAGCCTCCCGTAGCGTTGTCGTTTCATAAAAAGTCCCCGCAGCGCCGGCGTCTGCAGGCGACCGGCAAAAATAGGGGGGTATTTTTTAGTATAACTCAAAAAAAAGCAAAAAACAAGCCGCCGCTTCACCAAATTTTTCCCTGTTTTTTCTCTCTAAATTTTGCCCCGAAAAATGAAAAAAAGGCTTTCCTCCGGCCTTCCGGCGATGTATAATTGCACTGTTATTTTCAGAAAAGAGAAGCGAGAGAGGGGCAGCGCACATGAGGATCGGATTCGACAACAACAAGTATCTGGCCTTGCAGGCCGAGCACATCAAGGAGCGCCGCAGCCAGTTCGGCGACAAGCTGTATCTGGAGTTCGGCGGTAAGCTCTTTGACGACTACCACGCCTCGCGGGTGCTGCCCGGCTTCCAGCCCGACAGCAAGATCCGCATGCTGGCCACCATGAAGGATGAGGTGGAGATCATCATTGCCATCTGCGCCGGCGACATCGAAAAGAGCAAAATGCGGGGCGATCTGGGCATCAGCTACGATGATGACGTGCTGCGCCTGACGGACGTGTTCCGCGGCCTGGGCTTCTACGTCGGCTCCGTGGTCATCACCCAGTACGCCGGCCAGCCCGCCGCTGACGCCTTCATCAAGCGCCTGACGGCGTTGGGCGTGAAGAGCTACAAGCACTACCCCATCGCCGGCTATCCCTCGGACGTGGCGCACATCGTGTCCGACGAGGGTTTGGGCAAAAACGACTACATCGAAACCAGCCGCTCCATCGTGGTGGTCACGGCTCCCGGCCCCGGCAGCGGCAAAATGGCCACCTGCCTCAGCCAGCTCTACCACGAGAACAAGCGCGGCGTTCGCGCGGGCTACGCCAAATATGAGACCTTCCCCATCTGGAACCTGCCGCTGAAGCATCCGGTGAATCTGGCCTATGAGGCCGCCACCGCCGACCTCAACGACGTGAACATGATCGATCCCTTCCATCTGGAGGCCTACGGCCAGACCACCGTAAACTATAACCGCGACGTGGAGATCTTCCCCGTGCTCAACGCCATGTTTGAGAAAATTCAGGGCACCTCGCCCTACAAGTCCCCCACGGACATGGGCGTGAACATGGCCGGCTTTGCCATTGTGGACGACGAGGCCTGCCAGGAGGCCAGCCGCATGGAGATCCTCCGGCGCTACTACACCGGCCTTGTGGAGCGCGCCAAGGGGCAGTGCGACGACAGCGTCGTGCGCAAGCTGGAGATCGTCATGCAGCAGGCGGGCGTCACGTCGGATATTTGTCCGGCGGTGCAGGCGTCTCTGGACAAGGCCGCCCAGACCGGCACCCCCGCCGGCGCCATGGTGCTGCCCGACGGGCGCATCGTCACCGGCAAGACCAGTTCCCTGCTGGGTCCCTCCGCCGCCATGCTGCTCAACGCCATCAAGCTCCTGGCGGGCATCGACAAGGATCTGGATCTGCTCCCCGCCTCCATCATCGCCCCCATCAGCGACATGAAGATCCGCCATCTGGGTCACCACAATCCCCGTCTTCACTCCGACGAGGTGCTCATTGCCCTGTCCATCTCTGCCGTCACCAATCCTCTGGCGGAGCGGGTGCTGAAAAAGCTGGACGATCTGCGGGGCAGCGACGCCCACTTCTCCGTCATCCTCTCCGAAGAGGACGCCAAGCTCTATAAGCGCCTGGGCATTCACGTCAGCTGCGAGCCGAAGTACGAGGTGAAAAAGCTGTACCATAAGTAAGCTCTTCTGAAAAAAGAGGGGTGCCCGCCGTGTGTAAGCACCCCCCTTTTTTCAGCTTCCCTTGTACTTCCTTCGGGTGGCCAGCCCACCCCGAATGTGCCGCTGCGCCTTGTTCTCCTCCAGAATCGCCTTCACCTGCAGGTAAAGGGGGCGGTTAAACAGGGGCAGCCGCTGGGATATGTCTTTATGCACCGTGGACTTGCTGATGCCGAATTTTCGGGCGGCGTCCCGCACCGTGCCTCGGCTCTCTATGATGTAAACGGCCTCGTCGCAGGCCCGCTGTTCCATGTTTCCCTTCATCGGCAACACTCCCAAGACTGAATGATACGTTTCATTCTATGCGCCGCGGCGCGCCGATATGAAAAAAGCAAAAGGACGGGGCAAAAGCTCCGTCCTTCCGCTTTTGAAAAAAGAAAAAGAGAAAGAGAAATGAAAAAGATGAAACCGGCAGGGCGCTTATCCCTGCCCGCAGGTAAAGTATGCCCGAGGAAGCTTAAAAGTATCCTAAAATTTTGAATTTTTTTGAGGAAAGGGGCGTGGGACGTGGGTGTGCCATGCGTTATCGGGCGGCGGGGTGAGGGCCCCCCGCCCTACGGGGGCATGGTGAGGGGGTGCGGCGGTTGTCGGCGGGCGACCGCAAGGGTCGCCCCTACGGGCGCGGTGCGGGAGGAATACGGATTGCCACACCAGTGTGCGCACCGGTTCGCAATGACAGAGATTTTGGCAAGAGGGGTGACAGACATCGGACGAGAGGTTTTTTGTGTAAAATTTATTGGGACGGGGAAAAATAAAGCGGCGTGCATTGCTTTTCTACGGCGGTTCTGCTACAATATGAAATGAATGGGTCGAATTCTGTTTTTGTTGCAATTACAACATTGGTTTGCGGCAAAATGTGGTATATTCTTTGGAAAGACCTCAAAAGGAGGAAGGATTCATGTTAGAGCTGAAGAACATCTGCTATCGGGTGGACTTGCCGGAGGGTACGGTGGACATACTCGACCACATCGACCTCGTTATTCCGGATCACAAGCTGGTGGTGTTCACCGGCCCCAACGGCGGCGGCAAGACCACGCTGGCCAAGGTCATCATGGGGCTGGTGCAGCCCACGGAGGGGCAGATCCTCTATAACGGGCAGGACGTTACGGGTCTGTCCATCACGGAGCGGGCAAAGCTCGGCATCAGTTACGGCTTCCAGCAGCCGCCGCGGTTCAAGGGCATCACGGTGCACGACCTGCTGCTGCTGGCGGCGGGCAGCGAGAAGCTGTCCAAGGATCGCTGCTGCCAGTACCTGACGCGTGTGGGGCTGTGCGCCAACGACTATCTGGATCGGGAAGTGGACGTGTCCCTGTCCGGCGGCGAGGTCAAGCGCATTGAGATCGCCACCATTCTGGCGCGCAACAGCGAGCTGATGATCTTTGACGAGCCGGAGGCCGGCATCGACCTCTGGAGCTTTGCGCGGCTCACGGAGACCTTTGAGCAGATCCACAGAGAGGGCAAGTCCACCATGATCATCATTTCCCATCAGGAGCGCATCATCCAGCTGGCGGACGAAATTATCGTGGTATCCAGCGGCGCCATCGCCCATCGAGGCACCACGGAGGAGATATTCCCCCTGATCCTGGCGGACACGCTGGGCAGCTGCCCCGTGCTGGACAAGAAGGAGGTCAAGCTATGATCACAGAAATTGACGCCAAGCTGCTGGAAAAGATCGCCGATCTCACCGGCAAGCCCGTGGGCGCTTTCAACATCCGCAAGGACAGCGGCTGCGAGGCGCGGCAGTCCACGGAGCACATTGAGATCACCCCCAAGACCGACGGCAAGCAGGGCATTGACATCCGCATCAAGGCGGGCACCAAGGGCGAAAAATGCCACATCCCCGTCATCATCAGCAAGACGGGCCTTTCCGAGCTGGTGTATAACGATTTCTATGTGGGCGACGACTGCGACGTGGAGATCGTGGCCGGCTGCGGCATTCACAACTCCGGCTGCAACGAGAGCCGCCACGACGGCGTGCACACCTTCTACATCGGCAAAAACAGCCGCGTACACTACTCGGAAAAGCACTACGGTGAGGACGCCAAAGGCCAGACCGGACGCAACGTGATGAATCCCCAAACCATTGTGCATCTGGGGGAGAACTCCACCATGCAGATGGACACCATCCAGATCCGCGGCATCGACTCCACCAAGCGTGACACCCGCTTCTACTGCGAGAAGGGCAGCGAAGTGGTGGTGACGGAAAGGCTGCTGACCCACGGGGCGCAGGAGGCCGAGAGCGACATGCTCATTGAGCTGAACGGCGAGGACGCCAAAGGGCGGGTGATCTCCCGCTCCGTGGCGCAGGACGAGAGCAAGCAGGTGTTTCATCCGGTGATGGTGGGCAACAGCCAGTGCTTCGGCCACGTACAGTGCGACTCCATCATTATGGGCAGCGCCCACATTGAGTCCATTCCGGCCATTACGGCCAACTGCCCCGACGCGCAGCTCATCCACGAGGCCGCCATCGGCAAGATCGCCGGCGACCAGCTGCTGAAGCTGGAAACGCTGGGACTGACGCCGGAGGAGGCGGAGGAGACCATCCTCAAGGGCTTTTTGGCGTAACAACATAAAAAACACCGCAGGAGAGGCCTCACGATACGGAAGCCTTCTCCCGCGGTGTTTTTTTGCGACGGGAATGGGTCAAAAATAAGGTGGCAAACTCCGCAAGGCCCCGAGGGACACGCAAAGCAAAAAGAGAGCCGCCCCTCACGGAGCGGCTCCCCTTTCCTGTTTTATTTTTGCTTCTTCTTGGCGGCGCGGCGCTGGAAGAGCTTCACCAGCTCCACCACGGGGATCACCAGCACGGCCAGCGCCAAAGCGATGCCGTACTCGACCCAGCCCACGGGGGTGAAGCCGAAGGCATCGGCGATGGGCTTGACCTCCAGCACCAGGGTAGTGATGAGGAGGCTGCCCAGCATAGCCGCCCACAGGACCTTATTGTGGCTGTGGCCGGAGAAAATGCTGCGGCGCTGGAAGCGCATATTGAAGCTATGGAAGATCTCGCACATGCTCATGGTCAGGAACGCCATGGTCATACCGTGGGGCGAAACGCCGGAGGGCATCTCGAAATAGCCCACCTCCACGCAGTGGCCGATGATATAGGAGGCCAAGGTGATGACGGTGATGAGCACGCCCTGATACACCACGTCGAAGCCCAGGCCGCCGGAGAAGATGCCGTCGTGGCTGTCGCGGGGCGGGCGCTCCATGACGTCCGGCTCCGCGCGCTCCAGGCCCAAAGCCAGCGCGGGGAAACAGTCGGTGATGAGGTTGATGAACAGCAGGTGCACGGGACCCAGCAGCGTGAAGCCCAGCAGCGTGGCGGTGAACACGCCCAGCACCTCGCTCATATTGGAGGCCAAGAGGAACTGGATGGTCTTGCGGATGTTGTCATAAATGCGGCGACCCTCGCCCACGGCGCCCACGATGGTGGCAAAGTTGTCGTCAGAGAGCACCATGTCCGCCACATTTTTGGTGACGTCTGTGCCGGTGATGCCCATGCCCACGCCGATGTCGGCGGTCTTGATGCTGGGAGCATCGTTGACGCCGTCGCCGGTCATGGCGGTGATGGCGCCCCGCTTTTTCCACGCCGTGACGATGCGCACCTTGTGCTCCGGCTGGACGCGGGCGTAGACACTGTATTTCGGCACGGCCTCGGCCAGCTCCTCGTCGGAGAGGTCGTTGAGGGCGCTGCCGGTGATGGCCTGGTCGGCAGAATCAAGGATGTCCAGCTCCCTGGCGATGGCCACGGCGGTGTCCTTATGGTCGCCGGTGATCATCACAGGGCGGATGCCCGCCTTGCGGCACTGGTGGATGGCGTCCTTCACCTCCGGACGCACGGGGTCGATCATACCCGCAAGGCCAATGAAGCACAGCTCCCGTTCCAGACTCTCGGGGCTGATGTCCTCCGGCAGAGTGTTGCCCCAGAAACGCTGGGCGGCGGCCAGCACACGCAGAGCGCGGTCGGCCATGTTCTTGTTATCCAGCAGGATGGCCTGCCTCTTTTCCTCCGTCATAGGGCACATTTCTCCGTTTTCCATATAAGAGGTGCACAGGCGCAGCACCTCGTCCGGAGCGCCCTTGGTATACTGGACAAACCCTCCGTCGATTTGGTGGACGGTGGACATCATCTTACGGGAGGAGTCGAAGGGAGCCTCCGCCACACGGGGCTGCTTTTCCTCCAAGGCAGACTTTTTCAGCCCCTCGGCGGCGGCAAAATTCACCAGCGCAGCCTCGGTAGGCTCGCCCTGCGCCCCCTCGGGCGTCCAGCTGGCATCATTGCAAAGCGCCATGGCCGTGGCCAAAAGGCGGGTCTCTCCGGTGTGCTCCACCACGGTCATCTTGTTCTGGGTGAGGGTGCCGGTCTTATCGGAGCATATAACCTGAGTGCAGCCCAGCGTTTCCACAGCCGTGAGCCGGCGAATGACAGCGCCGCGCTTGCTCATGTTGGTGACGCCGATGGACAGCACCACTGTCACCACCGTGGCAAGCCCCTCGGGAATGGCAGCAACTGCCAGCGAAACGGCCACCATGAAGGTCTTCAAAATGGCCTCCAGAGAGTAGTCGCCCTCCACCAACAGATCGAAAATAAAGATGAACACGCAGATAGCCAGCACCAGATAACTCAGGGTCTTGCCCAGCTGGTTCAGCTTGCGCTGCAGGGGGGTTTCCTCCTGCTCCGTGCGAGCCAGAACGCCGGCGATCTTGCCCATTTCGGTGTTCATGCCCGTGGCGGTAATAACGGCGCTGCCGCGGCCATAGACCACGGTGGACCCCATGTAGCACATGTTTCTGCGGTCGCCCAAGGGCACGTCGCCCTCGGCTGCGAGCGCTTCGGCTGTCTTGTTCACGGGGACGCTCTCGCCGGTGAGGGCGGCCTCCTCTATTTTCAGGGAGGCGGACTCCAGCAGACGGCCGTCGGCAGGCACGGCGTCTCCGGCTTCCAGCAGCACTACGTCGCCGGGCACGAGGTCGGCACTGTGGAGCACCACGATCTTGCCATCCCGCAGCACCTTGCTGGTGGCGGCGGTCATGGTCTGCAGTGCCTCGATGGCAGCCTCGGCCTTGCTCTCCTGTACCACGCCCAGAACGGCGTTCAGCAGCACCACCAGCAGGATGATGAACACCTCCGTGAGGCTCTCATGAGAGAGGATGCTGGTGACGGCAGACACGGCGGCGGCGGCCAGCAGGATCAGCAGCATAGGATCGGCGAGCTGCTGCAAAAAGCGCTGGAAGTTGGTGATCTTCTTGGCCTCCTGCAGACGGTTGGCGCCGTGCTTTTCAAGGCGTTGGGCGGCCTCCTGCTCCGCAAGCCCCTGATGGCTGCTGCCCTGAGCGGCCAGCACCTCCTGAGCAGTCATTAAGAATTCCGGTTTCATTTTTTATCCTCCTTTTCCACCCCTGCGGGCAAAACAAAAAGACTCCTACACAGGCGAAAAACCTATGTATGAGTCTCATTCTTTCAAGACAGCCCGGGCTGAAACCAGCCGTACTGACGGGTCTGCCTCATCCCGCAGGACAGGATGGAATTACTCCCTCAAAGTGGAAATTCAATTTACTCTCCTTATATTATACAAATCATAATCCGTTGTCAAGTCTAATATTCTAAGGGGGAAAAACATCTTGACGAAGGATTTATTATACTATAAAATAGGGGTATCGAGATCGGGCAAAAAGCGCCGGATCGTGTTGTAATTTAGGAGAATCAAAAGGAGAAACGCTATGTACGACTTTGACATGTATGATTATGGCTCCAGCCTGAACACCCTGGGCACCCTGGGCACCATCGCGCTGGTGCTGGCCATTGCGGCCACCATTCTGGCCTTCATCTTCATTGTGCCGGCTAAGCGCCGCGACAAGATGGGCAAGTTCGGCAAGTTCCTGCACGACACCTGCAACTTCAAGTATCTCATCGTGGAGAAGATCCTGCAGGCGCTCTACATCTTCTTCACCGCGCTGGTGATCTTCATCGGCTTTTTCATGCTGTTCTGCTCTGACTGGAGCGGTAGCTGGATGGGCGGCAAGGGCATTCTGATCATGATCCTCGGCCCCATTGCCGTGCGTCTGAGCTATGAGCTTATCATGCTGGCTGTGCTGGTGGTGAAGAACGTCATCGCCATTAACAACAAGCTCCGCAACCAGAACGAAGGCACCAACAACGCCGACATTTTCGCCACTCCCGACATATCCGGACTGAAGGATGCCATCCAGCAGAAGAAAGAACAGGTGGAACAGGCCGTGCAGGCGCGCCGCGAGGAGAGCGCCGAGCAGCCCGCCGCCCCCGAAAACACCGAAAACAAGTAAGGCTTTTTTTCGGCGGAAACGCCCGCACAGATGCATAACGAAGGCTCTCCGGCACAGGCCGGAGAGCCTTTTTATACTGGCTTTTCTCTCCGGAATTAGCAGCGTCCGCCGTGGGTTTTCTCCTCGGGCATGAAAAAAAGGCTGCCCCGAAGGACAGCCTTTCTATGTTTGGGGAAATTACTCCTCGATGTCGATAACGACGCCGGAACCCACGGTACGGCCACCCTCACGGATAGCGAAGCGCAGACCGTTCTCAATGGCGATGGGGGTGATCAGCTCGACCTTCATGTCGACGTTATCGCCGGGCATGCACATCTCGGTGCCCTCGGGCAGAGTGATGACGCCGGTGACGTCGGTGGTACGGAAGTAGAACTGGGGACGATAGTTATTGAAGAAGGGGGTGTGACGGCCGCCCTCGTCCTTGGTTAGAACGTACACCTGGCCGATGAACTTGGTGTGGGGATGAATGGAGCCGGGAGCGGACAGAACCTGGCCGCGCTCGATCTCGGTCTTAGCAACACCACGCAGCAGAGCGCCGATGTTATCGCCGGCTTCAGCGTAGTCCAGCAGCTTGTGGAACATCTCGATACCGGTAACAACGGTCTCGCGCTTCTCGTCCTGCAGGCCGACGATCTCGACCTTCTCGTTCAGCTTCAGCACGCCGCGCTCCACACGGCCGGTAGCCACGGTGCCGCGGCCGGAGATGGTGAACACGTCCTCGACGGGCATCAGGAAAGGCATATCCTCCTTGCGGTCGGGAGTGGGGATCCACTCGTCAACAGCGTCCATCAGCTCCTTGATGCAGGCATACTCGGGAGCGTTGGGATCGGTGGACTCAGAAACCAGAGCGTTCAGAGCGCTGCCGCGGATGATGGGGGTGTCATCGCCGGGGAAGCCATAGAAGTCCAGCAGCTCGCGAACTTCCATCTCAACCAGCTCCAGCAGCTCCTCGTCGTCGACCTGGTCGCACTTGTTCAGGAAGACCAGCACGGAGGGCACGTTCACCTGACGGGCCAGCAGCAGGTGCTCACGAGTCTGAGCCATGGGGCCGTCGGAAGCAGCGATGACCAGGATAGCGCCGTCCATCTGGGCAGCACCGGTGATCATGTTCTTGATATAGTCGGCGTGGCCCGGGCAGTCAACGTGCGCATAGTGGCGCTTAGCGGTCTCATACTCAACGTGAGCGGTGTTGATGGTGATACCACGCTCGCGCTCTTCGGGAGCCTTGTCGATGGAAGAATAGTCGGTGTACTCAGCGCCGCCCAGCATGTGCAGGTACTTGGTGATAGCAGCGGTCAGAGTGGTCTTGCCGTGGTCGATGTGACCGATGGTGCCGATGTTAACATGGGGCTTTGTTCTCTCAAATTTCTGCTTAGCCATTTGAAAAAATCCTCCTTAACAAATTTGTATTGATGTTGTTTTCAGCAATGCGTAACACTAACATTGCTATTTTACAGTATTTGCGGCGGAAAAGCAATCCTAAATTAGAATTAATCGTCCTTGCCGCCGTGCTTGCTCACCAGCTTCTCCTGCAGGCTCTTGGGCAGCTCCACATAGTGGCTTGGCTCCATGGTGTACTGGCCGCGCCCCTGAGTGCGGGAGCGCAGGTTGGTGGCGTAGCCGAACATCTCGGACAGGGGCACGAAAGCGTCGATCTGCTGGGCACCGGAGCGCATCTCGTAGCCCTGGATCTGGCCGCGGCGGGCGTTGAGGTCGCCGATGACGTCGCCCATGTACTCGTCGGGCACGATGACGCACACCTTCATAATGGGCTCCAGCAGGACGGGATCCGCCTCGCGCATGGCCTCTTTGAAGGCCATGGAACCGGCGATCTTGAAGGCCATTTCGGAGGAGTCCACCTCGTGATAGGAGCCGTCGTACAGGGTGACCTTGACGTCCACCACGGGATAGCCCGCCAGCACGCCCGCCTGCATGGCGCCCTGAATACCGGCGTCCACAGCGGGAATGAACTCCTTGGGGATGGCGCCGCCGACAACGGCGTTGACGAACTCGTAGCCCTTGCCGGACTCGTTGGGCTCCAGGGTGATCTTCACATGACCGTACTGGCCGGAACCGCCGCTCTGGCGCTTGTACTTGGTCTCGTGGTTGACCTTCTTGCGTACCGTCTCCTTGTAGGCCACCTGGGGCGCGCCCACATTGGCCTCCACCTTGAACTCGCGCAGCAGGCGATCCACGATGATCTCCAGATGCAGCTCACCCATGCCGGCGATGATGGTCTGACCCGTCTCCTCGTCGGTGTAGGTGCGGAAGGTGGGATCCTCCTCAGCCAGCTTGGCCAGAGCAAGACCCATCTTCTCCTGACCGGCCTTGGTCTTGGGCTCGATGGCCACGCGGATCACGGGCTCGGGGAACTCCATGGACTCCAGAATGATGGG
>OLSB01001901.1_pt1 | contig 18663 bp, 18 predicted proteins | sample 1672071 | NCBI WGS metagenome assembly OLSB01 (sample SAMEA3136642, study PRJEB25190) | human gut metagenome | biome: human gut; feature: human-associated habitat; material: faeces | place: Austria | collected 2013 | reverse complement strand
TTCTGGCATATGTCAAGAATAAAATGATTGCTTCAATCCGGAACAATTGGCACTTGGATGAAGGCATCGCCACCGTTGCGAAGGGTTGGCGTGCTGTGATGATCAGAAGCCAGATCGGCTGGGTTTCCGGGGAGTACAGCGAGATCACCAGTGAGTAAATGCTTGGGGAACCTGCTTTTCTAGTGGTTTCCCCTTTTTTCGTTGATGTTCTGTGCAAGAAAAACGAAGTATTTCAATGAAATCCACAGAAATAATTCAAAACAGAGTCAATACTACGTGAAATGCACGGAAAACGAGAAAAACATGAAGAAAAAAAATATTCAAAATAATTGACTTTCTTTGACCTTAGATATATAATATAGGCACCATCAAGGGAGGGGGATCGAGAGAGAGCCCGAACAAGATGGAATGAATGCGACCCTGCAAGCGTGGCAGTGAACCAAGCGTACAAGGCCAATGAATTGGAGGTTTGCATTATGAGTACTTATCTTCCTACCGTGTTTGGTGAAAACCTGTTTGACGTCTTTGATGACTTTGACCGTGATTTCTTCCGTGGGTTTGGGCGCCCGGAGCATGTGCTCTATGGCAAGAATGCCAGCCGCCTGATGAAAACCGATGTGAAGGAAACAGATGAAGGCTATGAGGTGGATGTGGATCTGCCTGGCTTCAATAAGGATGAAATCAAACTGGATCTGAACAACGGTTACCTGACCATCTCCACCGAGAAGAGTTTGAACAAGGAGAACAAGGGTAAGATGCTTCGTCAGGAGCGTTATGTCGGCACCATGCAGCGCAGCTTCTATGTGGGTGAGAGCATTACTGAAAATGACATAAAAGCCAAGTTCGAGAATGGTGTACTGAGCCTGATGATTCCTAAGAAGGAAGCCCCGAAGGTTCCTGAAAAGAAACAGATTTTGATTGAAGGATAAACACACACTGCAAGCCCGCAGTCTGGTTCATACGAGCCGGACTGCGGGCTTGTTTTTTGTTTTGGCTCAGGTATCAGCTTTCTAAAACCATATGAATGTTGGTGGGAAGCTCTCTCCTCCAATCCATCCCAATCGGAATGGGTGGAAGCCAACGGATGATGGGCTTCCTGTCCGGAAACTTTGCGCTCCTGGGGCCAACCCAGAAGGTATGCCAGTGCGCCGCCCGCACATGAGGCCGCGGACTGGAGTGAGCTCCCTGCACAGAAGCCATTTCCTTCTCAGCAGTGCGCTCATGATTTTTGTAATTCCGGATAGCGTTGGAGACACGGACACCGACGTCCCACACCTGAGGCTCCTTGGGGCTTCTCACTCCGCCGCTGATCGTCCGCCGCTTCTGCGGATGCTCGATCTGCGGCATATCCGGTTCTTCGCTGCACAGGTACAGGAGAAGCTGGAGCATAGAGGAGAAGGTCTTCCGGTATTCCTCCCGGCTGCCGATGTACCGGTTGTCCCGCTTTCCCATGAACAGATCGTCCACCTGATCCACACGGTTCATAGCGTCCAGCAGCGATCCTTCTCCGAAGGGCAGCGCGACCATTTTCGGCTGATCGCAGCCCTCCAGGAACATGGCAAACTGGAGATCCACGTTTCGGCTGAAGAGGTTGTAATCCAGGTGCGCGATGAAGCCCTTCATCGGGTGACGCTCATAGGAAAGCCCCGGCGTTTCGATATAGACCGCCCATTCCGGGAGATGGTAAAGGCAGTCCGTTGGAAGATTCCCTGTGAGCGGCTGGCTGATCAGCGCCTCATAGATCTCAGGGGCAAAGCGGTATATCCCTTTGCTGGCCCGCCAGACGTACATGCTGCCGATGGTCATCATCTCATCCATGTGCGTGAGGTAGTAGGATTCCCCGTATCTGTTGGTGATCAGCAGAAACGGAAAGAGCGTCGGCATGATGCACCAGTCCGGTACATTTTTGATCAGGCTGATGCCGCCGGATTTGCTGTTCAGAATTGTCTCCGGCCGGGCGTACACCTTCCGCAGATCCGTCCAGAGATTGGGATACGTCCTGTTAAGCTGCCTGATCCATACGTCAGGCGCGTAGGGTGATAATTCCTTCCTGGCCATTGTGATCCTCCTTTCGGCCCAAGGTCAGTGAGGATATATCACTCTGAACGCCTGAAATAGCAAGTGAATTCTTGCTGCAGGTGTCTTTCCACAAAGCCACAGAATCGGCCCGCTGTGGCGCACAAAAAAGCAGCCGACCGTTTTCCGGACAGTCGGCTAAAGGCGGCACGTGGGGCCAACAGCGGCCAAACACGGCCCAATCAGGCGGTAGCGGTAAGGTCAGCCGTGCTGGCGACCGCCATCGCCGTTTCACTTTTCTGCTTTTCCACTTCAGAAGGCTCTATCGGGCCTGCGACCTGCGCAAAGCACTCCGGATGATCCTCTGAGGTCACCGCGAAGATGTACATGTGCGCTTTTCCCGGTCGCCTGTGGATGTTCAGGATTCCACGCTCCGCAAAATTATTCAGGTGGAATTGAGCGGACGCGCCGCCAGTTTGCATCAACCGGGCCATATTCTCTACACTGAATTCGTTCTCAGCGAATTCCTCATAAAGCCTGCTGAGATATTCCTTCTGCATTCCAGTGAGGTCGTTGCTGCGGATGCTTTCCTGCGGACGGTTGCAGATCTGATAGGTGCAATGAGAGCCGTTACCGGCTTCTGCAGTCACCCTCTTTATAACGAGGCCCAGGTTGACCGCCCGCCGGACATCATTGCCGTACTGGGTTTTGGTCAAATCAAATCGTGTTCCCCAATCCAATGCCGTGAAGGTGTTCTGCCCCTGTTCAATCATTTCAAGCAGGAAGGTTCCGATCCGGTAATCCCGCTGATTGGTTTCATCCTGCCGCATTGCTTTCAGCTGATTGATCAGGGCTTGCGTAGGGCGACCGGGCATCAAACCTCCATGGATGTTGAACTGATACAAAGCAGGGCGAGCATGCGGCGTTGTGTTTACGATCATGCCGCAGGCAATCATGGCATCGCAGGAGTCCTTTGCATGCTCGAGGCTCAGGCCTGTGTATCCGGCCCACTCGCTGCGGGCAAAGGTTGTGATGCCCTTGCGGATCATCTCCCGAACAATGACCGCAGTCCGCTGCTTCGTGTCGGATTTGCTTTGCTCAAAGGCTCTCAGCTTTTCCTCGAATGCCGCCGTCATAGCAGGCGGGCTCTCATTGGCTTCCTTCTGTTGGGCTTCCACCTCACTTTCTTCAGGCTCCGGTGGTTTGCCGGATGCGCCTATGATCCGGAAGGAATATTCCATGGGGCTCACATCCATGTGGCGGTCCGTCAGTCCCTTCTGATACAGAACGCGGCATTCATAATCCGCATCCTTCCGCGCTATGCCCTGGATCTGACTCCATTGACTGACGGAAAAGCGGATCAGGCCCTGATCCAGCATTCGCTGTACCTTGGCAGGATATTCCCGGTGGACGGATTTCGGTGAATGCTTGAGCTTCCGTACCTGCTCCATAAAGCTGTCCGCCGATTGAAGCGGCCAGGGCTTGGCTGTCCGTTGGCTGTCATCCGGAAGCGGCTCATTCTCCTCATCCGGGAAGACTGCCTCCACCTGGGACGCAGGTGCGCTGGGTGCGCGTAACGGCTCGCGGGCCATCTCTCTTTCGCGGGCAAGGCTCTCCTGCACACGCCTATGTTCACGTTCCTTCTTGCTGTCCAGCGCCCTGACCAACAGATCCAGGTAGTATTCCATGAAGTACGTCAGGTCTCCGCCGTTTTCAGAGCGCAGGATTTCCTGCATGCACTTGTAGTATCGGTAATTCTCCTTTGCGATCACACTGGAAATGGAAATGTCACGGAAGAAATCGTAGCCGCTTCGCAGGAGCACAGCGGACGAAATCATCCGTGACAATCGTTCATTGCCCTCCGGGAAAGGCCGGGCTACCAGAATATAGGCCTGTCCGACAGCGGCCTTGATCAGTGGATGCACATTCCCGGCCTGCAGGAAGGCATAGTATTCCGTCATCCGGTCAGGTAGGCTGTAGGCCGAGGGTACCTCATACGGTTCGCTGTTCATGGCGGCAATGGGATGCTGGTCTGTCTGCCGGTAATCCTCAGCGCAGTTGTCCATTTCCTCTGTCAGCATGAAAGCGAGGGATTTGACAAAGCCCTCGTCCAGGGGACGGTACAGGGAACTGATCATGCCCGACCATGCGTGGCGGTTGTTCCAGATCATCTGCTCCTGGATGTTCTCCGGCTCCGTTCCGCGCTGAAGGAAATCCATGGCCTCCTGCAGAGGAATCTGCGCTCCCTCCACGAAGCTGGTAAAGAACATTTCCTCCGTCATCGCGCTGGTCATCGGCGCTCTGTAAGGATCAAAACAGTCCTCCTGTTCCATTGCCTCCGCGCAGAGCCGTTCGCTGGCCGCGATCATCTTTTCCGTCAGCACATACCAATACGGCATACCGGCGGCGTTGGACAGCGGAAGAACCGTGGCTCCCGCTTTCCTGCGGTTCAGCAGCTCCGGCCAGAAGGTATCGATGGAAACATTCAGCGGGAGCTTGAAGAGCACCTCCTGCCGGGAAAGGTAATGCTGCTGGAAGTACTGAAGCAGTCTGTCCTTATCCATTGCCATCCGTCACACCTCCTCAGCTGGTTCTGCCGTTGCCGCCGTCCGGAGGTAATTGCAGATCGGCAGGATGTGCGGTCATAAGGTCAAATACGATCGCGTTGTGGGAAGCGATATAGGTGCCGAAGACGGTTCTGGGCTGTTCGTCCGTCCAGCCGGTCAGTCTGCGTATCCGTTTGAGCAGGCTGTGTCCGCTCATCTCAAACTCGGACTTGGTGACCGCGGGGACGACGATGGCCTCCCGGTCGTCTACGGTGCAGGCCTGCACCAACAGCATCTGCCGATCCTCGTTGATCAGCATCTGCACCTGCTTTGGATGCTCCAGGGCATCCAGCACCGCCTTGTTAAACAGGATGCTGCCTTCCTCAAGACAGAGGGTCAGCTTCAGCGGGTCTGATCCGTATGGGGCGTATCCTCCAAATTCACTCATACCTTTGTCACCTCTCCCGTTTCCTGATCAATAATCTCCATCGGCATCTGCGCGGCCGATTCTTCCGGTCTGGTTTCCATATAGGCGTATCCGTCCAGCAGATTGATCTGCGTAGAAGCGGTGTGCTCCCGCACGGGAATGCCGAAGGAATCCCGCCAGTCCGCCGGATACATCGGCACGGCCTTTTTCCGCTTCACCGTCCCGTTCTCATCCGTTTCCTTGACCTGCGGCAGGAAAGCCTCCGTGCTGGTCAGGTCGAACACGTACAGCTGCTCTCCCTGGTAATTGATGCGGGTGCCTTGCAGCTTATACCGGTACAGCGCCTCCCAGCCCATCATGTCGTACAGTTTCGCCGTAAAGAGGCCGCAGGTAATCTGGCGGCTCTTCCGCTTATCGTCCCTGGTGACGCACCAGCGGATGGCGTCCCGCGCTCCTTCGCTGCAGGGACGGATCACCAGTTTTTCCGCCGTCGGGTTGACTAGCACCTGCACGTAGATCACCTGTTCAAGCCGGGAGATGCAGGCGTTGTTGAATATAATGCTGTTGCCCTTAATGGTCAGCGTGGGGTCGAAGCGGTGGGAGAAGAACTCCCGGCGCACCACCTGGTAGCCGTCAAAAGAGAAGCCTGCCTCCAGGGCGATCCGGGCGGCTTCCTCGCGTTCCTCCTTACTCAGGGGCTTGAAGCCCGTGGACGTCATCTTCTGCGTCTGATCCAGGACGGAAGCGGGCATCGCTCCCGGAAGGGGCTGCGGACGAGCATAGGGCATCGGCTGGGGCTGCTGATAGGCGCGCTGCGGCTGTCCGAATTGATAATCAGGTCTGCGGTCGTCCATGAATAAACCTCCATTCGTGTTTAGTGTTGCGGGGTGCTGTTATGCCGGAGATTTTCGGAAGCCGGCAAGCCGAACTTTGTGGGAAAGTCCGCTGACTTGATCCGTGTGTTCTCTGGCTTCACAACCGTTTCCGCGTCCTGAAGGCTGAACAGTAGCATCGGCCCAGTCTGCGTCTTGAGCAGCCGCCCGAAAGCGCGGTAATTCATGACGGGATTCCAGCCGATGATGCCGTAGAGCCTGCTCAGAAAAGCGGCCGCCTCAATATCCGCCGGCAGCGCTTGCTGATCCTGCGTGGTGACCCAGCGGACAGACGACCGGTCTTTCTTATCAGCCGGCCGGATGATCAGCGCCTTTTCGTCAGGATTGACCAGCAGAGTGATGTCTTCCACACCGTTCAGCGCCGCGACGGCGGCGTCATTGAAGCGGAAGCCGGAGGAGCTGAAAAGCGCGTCGGGCCGCGCAGTGTTCCTGAAGAACTGTCTTGGTACAACCTCGTAATCGGAAACGTCCACGGGCATAGGGATAGAAACAGCTGTTTTCATAGGTTACCTCCTGTTGATGTATTTGTATTCCGCCAGAGCTTGCCGACGAGCAGCATGTCCAGCCGCCGGCAAATCTCGGGAGCGCAGTCGATGAGGGCAGTGTCCTCGTCCAGGGAAAGGTTGCTGTAAAAGTCCCGCATGAAGCTCTCACTGAACGCCCCATAGACCATCCGGCTGGATTCATCGTGCATGTGGCACTCACACCGGTAGATGTATCCGAGCCAGTAGGCGTATTCATAGGCGTCGGTCAGTGCCTTTTCATCCGTGGGCAGGGACGGCTTTTCAGCTTCCGGAGCATCGTCTTCATCATCCTGACTATCCTCCGACAAAGCGTGAACAACGGCCAGGTTCGCGCTGACGCCTGGGTCGACGCCGCTGACCACCTTGTCCAGCCACATCACCACATCCACCAGAAGCTGAGGGGATTTCAGCAGTACCGGGATGCGCAGAAATTCAGAAATATCGTCGGTTTCCATACCGCCCGCGACAGAAAAACTGTAGTCGATGACGCCCGCCAGCTGGCTGTTCATGTAGACCGGCGCGAATTCTTCCATGGGGATCCCCTGATCAATGGCCGCCATAAAGATGTTGCCCTGCATATCGCAGTAAGCCAGATCCCGCGCGGTAAAAGACCGCTCGATCTTCTCCACGTTCGGGTTCGTCGGGGATTCCCGCGCCATCTTCATCAGCCGGCGCACGTTGCGGGATAAAGGCCTGCTTCGCGCCGGGTTCTTTGCGCTTTTCATGTCACTCCTCCTTCCGATGTCCCTTGATTCTCCTGGGAGATCCTCGCTTCCAACAGCTGATCCTGCAGAGCGTCGACGACGCTTGGATCAACCTGATGATCGCCGCCCAGAACACGGGGAACCGCCATGACGTCCCATTCGCCGTCGTCGTCGATGGAAGGGAGGCGAACGTCGCCTTTGTGCTCAAAGGCGGGAACGCCGAAGGTGCGCCGCTCAATCTCCGCGAGCTCACGCAGCTTCCGTTCCATCTCTTCGGTGTCCTCAATTTCCTGCGGCTCCTCGTCGTCGGCGGCATAGAAAATGCCGCGGGTTTCTTCGGATTCCTCGCGGATCGCCTCCTCGGCCGCGGCGAATTCTTCCTCCTGGTTTTCATCCCTGTCCCGTTTCGCGGATCCGATGTAATTGTCAAGGTCGAAGAAAAGAATGGTTTCATCGCCCCTGGAACGCACGATGCACGGAACGCGGTAACTGTAATTCTCGTCCCAGTCCAGAATGCTGAACAGGATCCGGCAGAACGCGCTGGCTCCGAAGCCTTTGCTTCTTCCGTTTTCATCAGACCAGCGGATCGCGTTGGGGTTATCCTCAGCGCATGGACGGACGGCCAGCATCCGCTCGACCGGATTGAACAGGATTTCGATGTTTTGCGTCCGCCGCATGGAAAGCCGCTCTCCGTTTTGAGTGAACCGGTTCAGACGGCTGATGCAGGTGGAGTTGAAAGCAATGCTGCTTTTGCTGAAACGCGCAACCGGATCAAACGCGTGGGAAAACATATCCGCGCTGACCACCTGAAAGCCGTCCGTGGGGAGGCGTCTGCTTTCTTCCCGTGCCTCGGCCGGTTTACCCTCAAGCTGTGCTTTTACGGCCTGCTCCACCTGGCTGAGCTGCCTGGCGATGCGCTGCACGCCGTTTTCGTCTGTCAGTCCGGCTATCCGTCGGCCGCCGTCGGGCAGGTGTTCGTTCTCCAGATCCGCGCTCAGTTCGCCTTCCTCAGTTCCCATGGCAATGCTGCTGACGCGGAAATACTCGTCCGCTTCATATCCGGCCCAGGAGCGGTTGATGGAGATGTACCCGGTTAACGCTCCGTGGTCGACGACAGCCATGGGCAGGTATCCGCCGGAATGGTGGAAGCGGTGGCTGTTCAGAATCCGCTGGGCCGCGTTCCATTGGGCCCGGGTGATGATCGCGTCATGGTGTCCGGGCTGGTAGTACTTGTTCTTTTTGCCGTTGTTCTTCTTCGACTTATGGTCATGGAAGTTTGGCGTCCAGGTTTTTCTGGCCAGCACATCGCCGCAATAGCGTTCATTCCGCATGACGGTAGAAACGGACATCGCGGTCCATCGGCAGTTCGGCTTGCCGTCCACCTTCCGTCTTCCGGTTTCCCGCTTCAGTTCGTTCAGCGTATCGGCGATTTCCGCCGTGCTGCTGCCGTTCAGAAGCATGTAGTACATGAGCCGGACGGTCTGCGCCTCATCCTCATTGATCCGCAGCACCTTCTTATGACTGCCGTGACCGTCCGGCACTTCCACACGGTCGTATCCCAGCAGGGCGGGCGTGATGAACCGGCCTCGGCTGAAACGCCACTCCAGCGAGAGCAGCATGGCTTCGCTTTTCATGTGGCTCTCTTCTTCGGCGACCATGGCCAGCACGAAGAGGATGATGTTGCTGGTGCTGTCCAGGGTGTTCAGATGCTCCTGCTCGAAGAACACCGGGATCGGCGGATCGTGCTCCTTGAGCTTCCGGACCCAGCCGATGCAGTCCAGCAGATTCCGGGCGAAACGGCTGACGCTCTTGGTAATGATCATGTCGATCTTGCCGGCCATGGCGTCCTTCATCATGAGCATGAAGGCAGGCCGGTGATCCGTGTTCGTGCCGGAGAAGCCGTCGTCCACGTATGTCCCGACGTATTTCCACTTGGGATTCGCCTTGATCATGTCCCGGTAGTTGTTCTTCTGAAGCTCAATGGAAATGACTTGATCGATGTCGTCCGTGGAAACACGGCAGTAAGCGGCTACCCGCAGAATGCGGTCGTCCGCTCCGGAAGCGGAGGAGGACGCGGCGATCTTCTGAACGCTTTGGCCGGTCTGCGCGTTGACCTCCGCCCGCAGCGCCTGTTTGGCCCTGGCGCGTTCCGTTTCAAATCCCGATCCGGGCGGACGGTTGTCGCCGGACTGTCGCGACCGCAGTTCCTCGGCGCGTTTGCGGGCCTTCTCTTCGGCCCGCGGTCTGATGTCTTTCAAGGTATGGCTCACTCCCGTCTGAATGGATTCCCGTGCGAGCCTGTTCCAGGCTCAGGAGGGGTATACGTATATAGCCATACTTTTCGGGGACTCAGCAACGTCTGTCCGGTCGTGTTATGCGGATTTTGCGGCGATTATTTTTCCCGCGTCACGGTCTCCCAGCCGTCCGGAAGCCAATCCACGATATCAAACGGGTCGATCTCAAGGATCGCACAGACCGCCAGACCCAGACGCATGTTGATGCTCTTCATGGCGCGTTCGCCGTATTCCAGCCGCTGATACTGCCGTACATGCACGCCGGCGATCACGGCGACCTGCTGCTGGGAGTAGCCTTTCTTCAGCCGTGCTGCCTTCAGCATTTCCGTTGCTTTTGTGATTTTGCGATCCACCTTCGCCACCTCCTGACTCAAGGTCAGTGTGGTAGTACGCCATAGGCACCGCGATAAGTCAACGGGGCGGTGAAAGAGTTATCCGTTTGTTCAGAAACAGGTAAAAGAAAAGAGCAGGAACCCGTTGCGATTCCTGCCCATAGGAGTAATTGTTTCTTACTGTCTTTTCATCATCTGAGGTCTCTCGTTTCTTCCAGAATCTCCGCTTCGCAGTTTTCTTCGACAAAGAGAGAAATCTGTTCCATCAGGCTGTCGGCCATTGCCTGATGCGGAACGACGGCGGCAATTCCGATCACGATGATCTGATGCGTATCCTGTTCGTCAATTTCGGCGGCGGAGACATGAAATGTGTTCCGCAGTTTTGTCAGAAGGCTTTTTACGATCATCCTCTTTTCCTTCAGACTGTGCGCCCAGGGGGCATGAAGCCTGAAGGTCATGGTGGCGATACGGATGGAAGACGTTTCTGCCATTGTGTTTTTCTCCCCTTGGTATATCATCAGGTTCTGTGAGCAAGCGCCTGCCGGTATCCGCCCAGCACGCCGGAAATGAACAGGCCCTTCATTTCCCGATACATCTCGCGGTTATCCGGGTATTCACACTCCAGAAGATGCTTCGTGTATCTGTACTTTGCTCTCAGGCTTTCGCTTTCCTTCATGATCTCCAGGAACAGCAGCTGATCCTGCGCGACGGGGTTGTCCTCATAGCAGAGATGAAGATAAAAGGTCTTGCCGGGTTCTTCGCCGCTGGAGAGGAAATACCGGCCCGGTCTTCCGCATTCGCCGAGATTCCGGTATCCGATTCTTTCCAGGTCAGGAATACAGTCTTCCAGGGAAACGTCTCGATCCGGGCAGACAAGAATGTCAATGATCGGCTTCGCCGGCATACCCTCTATGGCGGTTGACCCGACATGCCGGACAAAAGCGCTGTGTTCCTCTGCCATCATGGAACCGACAATGCACTGCTTTTCCATGTGGAATTCATGCGCCCATTCCGGATCCCACGGGGCGAGCCACACATCGTCATGAATGGAGCGGTTTTCCATATCGGCGGCCTCCTACACCGTAAACTCTCGTATGGATTCAAATAAAATCGTCAGCTTGTCAATACATTTTTCCGTGTGATAATGCCCGGCGTACCAATGCCGGTAGGTCAGCCGGTCTTCGATGGAGTCCAGCCAGGTTTCCGTGCTTTTGTCTACCTTGCTCTGATCGATGCAGGACATGAAGACCTCTACCGGTTCATATTTCAACGGAACCGTATGAGACAGAACCGCGTCAACCTTCCATCCACGATAGTCCAGGACCTTTTCAATTCCTTTTTTCATTTCAGGCGAAGGCTGCTCGTCCGGCCACCAGTTCCACCCGTTTGCCAGGCGGTAGTACTTGTCCACGCTGTATGCACCGCCGATGGCAATGGTCTGATGTCCGCCCAGGTCGTAAACCTCGCCATCCACCGCGAACAGAAGGTTCGGATAGGCTTCCTCGACAAACACGGTACCGCCGTGCCATGTCGCAAGCTGATAAGACGGAATCTTGCCGGGGCGTATTTCATGGTTTCCGTGAATGGAGAAGATGGTAATCGGCATCCCGCTCATCCGTTCCTTGACGCGCTGATCCCGTTTGCCTCCGTAATAGTTGAACCCGGCGTCTCCGAGTATGATCATAATGTCTTCTCTTGAAGGCTGAAACTTTTCGCAGAAACGCTCAATCCTGCTAAAATCCCCGTGAGTGTCGCCCGTAATGTAGATCATTGTACCCTCCGAGGCGCTATTGCGCCGTTTCTATTTTCCCACATATTTACGGCGCCCGCAACGCCCGTCCGGACGTAAGCGGCACATTTATTTTCGCATTTGCCACACCGGCTGTTAATGATTCCGAACTGGATAAACGCAGTGTTCTATGCTATACTGAAAATGCAATAAATCCAACGATTGCACGGTTTTTGAGGAGGTGCCGGAATGCGGGATCAGGACAGGTTCAGAGGCTGCCTTATCGGCGGCGCGGCCGGAGACGCTCTGGGATATGCCGTCGAGTTTCTCCGCGAAGGGCAGATCTTCCGCAGATACGGCGAGCGCGGTATCACGGAATATGATCTGACGGGCGGCGTAGCGCAGATCTCCGACGATACGCAGATGACGCTGTTCACCGCCAACGGCCTCCTGCTGGGGATGACCAGGGGCATGACGCGGGGAATCGGCGGCCCTGATCCCCACTATATCGGGCTTTGCTACCGGGACTGGCTGAGGACGCAGGAAAGCAAGTACTCTCCGGATATCCGTCCCGGTTACGCTTGGCTTGGCAATATCCCCGAACTGTACAGCCCGAGAGCTCCCGGAAACACCTGCCTTGCCGCTCTGCGCAGCGGTGAGCACGGATCGGTCGAAACGCCGATCAACAACAGCAAAGGCTGCGGCGGCGTGATGCGTGTAGCCCCCATCGGCCTGTACTTCAACGACCGGAAGAAGGACATCCGGGATATCTGCCGCTTTGGCGCGGAAACGGCCGCTCTGACGCATGGGCATCCGCACGGCTGGATGCCGGCGGCCGCGCTTGTACAGATCATCCATGAGGTAAGCCAGGACGGCGCGATCCTGCTGGAGGCTGTCCTGCATTCGCTGAACACCATCGATGAAATCTACCCGGAAACAAAAGAGCGGATCGCCTTTACCAACCTGATCGAAAAGTCCATCGATCTGGCGGCGGAGGATATGGACGACCTGGACGCGATCCATCTGCTGGGAGAGGGCTGGGTCGGAGACGAGGCGCTTGCAATCGCGGTATACTGCGCCCTCAAGTATTCCGGGGACATCGACAGCGCATTGATCGCCGCCGTCAATCATAACGGCGACAGCGATTCCACCGGCGCGATTACGGGGAACATCATAGGCGCTCAGGTAGGACTTTCCGGGATTCCGGCGAAATACACAGAGAAGCTTGAACTGCGGGATCTGATCATCGAGGTTGCCGATGATCTGTGGCATGACTGCCGGATCAGTGAATACGGCGGATACAATGACCCGGTTTGGGAGGCAAAGTATATCGACCATATTTATCCGCGATCCTATAGGGAGGATACCGAGCATGAAAATGGATGACAGCCGGTACATGAACTGGTACTGGAACGAAGCGACACCAGAAGAAAAGCGGCTTGCGGATAAGATCAGTGAGTTCGGAGAACTCTTTGGTGATATGTTGTTTGAGCCCGATACTACCACTTACGAGTTGATTAAATGCCAGTCAAAGCCCAAAGACAGTGATGTCTGGATTGACGACGAGGTTGATCTTCCAGACCAGCTCGCTTACTTCAGCTATACATTTTTCCTTTACAAAATTGCGGAACAGAATGGATCGTATGGGTATTTTGATCCTTCTGAGCAGCTCATCTGCGTTATCCCCGAGAAGACGGAGGATGATATCGTCATCCTTCATGAGATGATCCATCTTCACGAATACGTTCTGAACGATTTGCCGATGTATTATCATGACATGGTGTACTGGGCTCTGTACAAAGACTTGCGAAATAAGATTCCGGGCCTGGATACTATCATCACGGATCATGCACACGCTCTGAATGAAAATGAACTGTACAGAACCGGCGGGCTACATGATATCCTTTTTCTCTTAAAAAGCTTCGACCTGGACATCAGAAAAAGCTTCCCGCTTGGAACAGTATTCGGGTATGGAAGAGCCGATGAATTCAAGAATTACAAGTATAAAGACGAACAGCAGTGATTCCCATAAAAGCAACAATGCTTATGCGGATGTATGCATGAAAAGCGTGTAGGAGATCTACAATGAACGAACTACAGTCGTTATCTCAGATATTTCAGAACAAGCTGTTCCGGATTCCTGACTATCAGCGGGGGTATGCCTGGCTTGATCAGCAACTGCGCGATTTTTGGGAAGACCTGATCAATCTGCAGCCAGATCGCTATCACTATACCGGTCTGCTGTCTATGAAAGAGCTGAGCAGAAAAGAAGCGAAGAAGCTTGACCAGGAGGATCAGTGGCTTCTTGAAAGCGGGTTCAAACCGTACCATATCGTCGATGGGCAGCAGCGTCTGACCACGTTTGTTATTCTGCTGAATGAGATCATTGAGTTTGTTCGTTCGCTGCCGGAGAACACCGAAAAAGGTGATGATGAAATCCTTCTCGGCTATGAGGTTGTTCGAGATATACGATCCAAGTATATCTGCCGTCAGATGCCACCCAGCGGTTTTGTTACCACATACCTTTTCGGTTATGAGAATGACAATCCGAGCTCTGAGTATCTGAAGTATAAAATCTTTGGGCAGAAATACGGCGGAACGATCAGGGAAACGTATTACACCAAGAATCTGAAACGGGCGAAGCTTTTCTTCGCCGAGGAACTGAGCAAACTCTATGCAGTTCAGGGCAGCGACGGATTGGCAAATCTCTACCGCAAGCTGACATTGAAGCTGATGTTCAATATCCATGAGATCGAAGATGATTACGATGTGTTTGTCGCCTTCGAAACCATGAACAACCGTGGAAAACGGTTGACGAATCTTGAACTACTGAAAAACAGGCTAATATACCTGACGACTCTCTATGAAGAAAAAGACCTGGATGAGGATAATGCCTCCGCACTCCGGGAGAAGATCAACAGGGCGTGGAAGGAAGTCTATTATCAATTAGGCCGAAACGAGAACGAGCCGCTTTCCGACGATGAGTTTTTGCGGGCTCATTGGATCATGTACTTTGCGTATTCCAGGAAAAAGGGCGACGACTACATCCAGTTCCTGCTTAGAAAATTCTCTCACAAGTCTATTTTTGAAAATGTTCTGGCTGTTCCCGCAGCGGAACCCGACCCGGAGGAAGAGATTGATCCGGAGAGTGCAGACGATGAAGACGGTCTCGCTCCAGCGCCAGTTGAAACAATGTCCGGTCAGTTCCTTCGCCCGGAAGAAATCGCGGATTACGTTAACAGCCTAAATGAAACAGCGGAATACTGGTACTACACGTTCTACCCGGAGGAATGTAAGTCTCTGACCGCAGAAGAGAGAATCTGGCTTGGGCGGTTGAACAGGGTCGGTATCGGATATTTCAGGCCTATCGTAGCCGTTTCGCTTATCCCCGGAACAGGCATTACTTCGGATGAGCGCATAGAGTTTTTCAAAGCTGTCGAACGGTTCATTTTCATCAACTTCCGGATGGCTATGTACCAGTCCAGCTATAAGAGCAGCGATTATTACCGTAAAACTCGGGAAGTATACAGAAAAGAATGTTCGTTGGGTGATGTGACCGCTGATCTGAACGCTACAACCGATCAGAACGCGCAGGACGCTGTCCGTGTTTTCGTGACCAGGATGAACCGCCGTTTCATCTCTGCCGACGGGTTTTACAGCTGGCGTGACCTTCGGTATTTCCTTTTCGAATACGAATATACTCTTGCGGAAAAACATAAGATTGAAAAACTGGACTGGGCTGTGCTGACGAAGGTGGTCAAAGACAGAATCACCGTGGAACACATTCTTCCGCAAACGCCAACCGTTTTCTATTGGCGCAACCAGTTCCGTCAGTATACCGCAGAAGAAATCAAAACGCTTTCCGCCTCCCTGGGTAATCTGCTGCCGCTCTCGCAGAGCATCAACTCCAGTCTTCAGAATGACAGCTTTGATGATAAGAAGGCCCGTGGGTACGTTAACGGAACTCATAGCGAAATCGAGGTATCGAAAGAAGACGCATGGGATGCTGACCGCATCTACGAGCGGGGCATGAAGCTGCTTCACTTTATGGAGGATCGCTGGCAGTTCCGTTTTTCAGGGAAAGAGCAGATGGAAGAGCTGCTGCATGTTTCCTTTGTTAAGGACGGCCGTGAGATCCCCGAGGAATTGTCCCAGGAAGAAGACGCTGAGAATAACGGAGGCGATCAAAGTATATACGAGCTACGTAAAGAGTACTGGACATACGCGCTTCCGATTATCCAAAAAGCTCAAGGTGGCGAAGGGCATCCTTTTGCTCGGGTAAAGCCGTCAGAAATGGCATATAAGGACGGCTACTTCGGTGTCCAGGGCGTTCATACTCATTTGTATTGCAGCATTCGAAATAAACTCCACCGCTGCGTTGCCGGTTTGTGGATCGATGCTGGAGACAAAGCAAAATCAAAAGCCGTCTTTGATATATTCTTCTCTCACAAAGACGAAATCGAGAAGAAGGTTACACTCCCTATCGAATGGGATAGAAAAGAAGCGGATCGCGCATGCTCAATCTCTGTTAGCATTGAAGCCGATGTCATTAACAGAGACGAATGGGAGAAAATCGCACGGTTCCACGCTGAAATGACAAAGCAGCTGGCTGATTACGCTTTTTATCCCTATGTGCAGGAGTTAAAGGCGCTCGATAATACTTTCTGATCATCGGAGGATATGATGGGAATTGCGTTCAGACATTCCGCTGGCTTCGGCAAACGGATGGAATACAACCTTGTTGGCAAGATGCTCATGGAGGGGCTTGATGTTTATCTGCCTCTTGTAGATGACCACGGGGTAGACTGTGTCATCAAAAAAGAAGATGGGGCTTTCATTGAGGTACAGATCAAAGCAAGATCCAGTGAAGTTACTGATGGAGACGCAGCGCTTTTCGCCGCTATTACCCATGAACTTACGCCCAATTTCTACTTTGTTTTCTATTCGGAACGGCTTGATCTTATGTGGATAATGTCCTCAGAGGAATTCCTACAGGAGTGCGTTACCAATAAAACGGGAAAGAATGCCGGAAAACATAGTATTTGGTTTAATGGGAATCGAACAGATCCAAAGACTGGGAACAAAAAGGAGTACTGTAAAACACAGTTCAAAAAGTATATCTGTAAGGACTTTTCTCGGTTTCATTGAGCTAGGAGACGCGATAATGGATGACTGGTATCAGGACATTAAACCGCATTATGTATACAGCAAGCAGCGGTTGTATTTGTGGTGGGTCTGAAAGAGCAGACATCATTTGCAAACAGATTAGGTTGTAACCATAGGCTCAAGGGGGTACACATGGGAGCGTATAAACAAAACCTGGTGATGCGCGTTATTGAAGCATCTGATAGTCAAACATGGGAATCAGCCGTTGAGGAATGGGAAATTGTTGACTGCGAGGAAGATGAACATCACGAGTCTTCCTGTATCTGTGGAAAAGAAGAACTGAGGTTCCTTTTCACCATACGCAATCGCTATAACCAGAATATCCTATACCCCATTGGAAGCAGATGCATACGAAAATTTGAGCGAGAGGATCTGGACGAAATTACAACGATTCATGAGTCGCTGTTCAAGCTTCTCCATGCACTGCGAAACAGGGAGAGAATCGAGCTTTCATCAGCGTATTTTTCAAGAAAGCTCCTGCGGTATTTGCTTGACAATAATGCCTTCCGACCTTCTGCCTACAATCATGGTAATGGGTACAACGATTATCAGTTCATGCTTGATATGTTCAATCAACGCACTCCTCCATCAGCAAGGCAGCAGAGCAAGATTGATGCCATCATTATTAGCTCGATAAAGCCTTATCTTGAAAGCATACTGGCTGACAAGATACACTGAGATTACGCTTTGAAAAGCGGCTTCCATGGAGGTGTTCCACGATGAGCTATACGATGATGACATTTCATCATTGACAGAGTAATTGTGTTGTAATCGGAGGAGAAATCATGACAGTGCTATTTGAAGCTACACATATTGTTAATGTGGTCGAGGTAACGCCAGACCTGAAGCAATATTATGAAAACTTGATTACAGTCATAGCTCGTAGTTTCCTTGATGCAGACACAATTGAACAGATTGAAAAAATAGTTGTCCCTGAAGATTTTCTTTCTGCTGTAATGGATTTTCAGATTAAAAATGGTGACAAGAATCCATCTGTAACAAACAATGAATTCGGGCGTGCCTTTGGAAAACTGCTTTTCAATCCAGAAACAAAAAAATATGTCGTTTTCATCGATGTAATGCTTGCCACCTTCATTATGGATGATACGGTGTTTAATGCATGTTTTAATAGATTAGATGAGGCTGCTTTGGAGGAAGCTAAAAAGAAACGCCAAGTTAGTTTGAATATTCTTGCCCATGAACTAGCGCATGTTGAATTTGCACTAACAGTCGTACGTCCTAAGTATGAAAAAACATTGCAGAGCGGTCTGACTATTCAGTCATACAATCTGCTTGATGAGTATTATGCATGTCGCAGAGCCAGCACTTTCTGTTCTAGGACTTTAGCCGATGATGACGAAAGCTTTATTCTTGACCTGGAAGAAAAAATAGACAATGAGCGATGGAGATACAAGAAGGGAAATAAAGATCTTAACGACTTTTGTAAAGAGTTTCATCAGTTTTCTGAGATGGCTTTAATTCGATTGGTTTCTGTCCTAGGAATGTATGCCGCAGATGAGAATGACCAGTTACCGTTTCCAAATACATTCCTTGGAAAGCAGGCTGGTATCTTCAAAATCAGTTTTGATCTACTATTCCAGCGAATTGTTAACGGGCAAAAAATATATGATTCGATGATGCCAATAAAAGCAATAGAAAATTATTACAAGGATCTTGGTGTGATCATCTTCGAAACGGAAGAGGGATTTTACTATAGTATTCCCGATTGAACACCCCAAGGGCATGAACACCTCTAAATACAGAGGACTTCCAGTTACTAATACTTAGTAAATGAACACCCACTGACCGGTGAACACCCATGAACACCCGGTGTTCAAAATGGCGTGAACACCCAATGAACACCCATCCTGCGAACACCCGACGGATGGGGAAGGAAGTGCGAAAACCCAGTAATATCAACGTTCTTCGGCATGTGAACACCCAACATCTGCTTTCTGCAAACTTTACCGCCTAAGCAGAGCACATCGTTCACATCGATGGGGTCACAGGTTCGAGTCCTGTTGCGACCACC
>OLSB01001899.1_pt1 | contig 18674 bp, 16 predicted proteins | sample 1672071 | NCBI WGS metagenome assembly OLSB01 (sample SAMEA3136642, study PRJEB25190) | human gut metagenome | biome: human gut; feature: human-associated habitat; material: faeces | place: Austria | collected 2013 | reverse complement strand
CGAAAATGTGTACGACGAAAACGGTATGCTGCAAAAGGGCATCATCATTCGGCAGCTCATTTTGCCCGGCCACACGCGCAATTCCATGCAGGCGCTGGAGCTCATCAAACAGCATTTCCCGGGCGTGCCCGTGAGCCTGATGAGCCAGTATACGCCGATGGGACGTGTTTTGCACGAGCCGGAATTTGCGGACATCAACCGCCGCATCACCCTGCGGGAGAGCCGCAAAGTACAAAATTATATGTTGGAACTGGGTTTGCCCGGCTTCTGCCAAAAGCGCAGCGCCGCCGGCGAACGTTATATACCGGATTTTACACAGTTTGACACGGTCAACTTAGGGGAGGAAAAATCCATGCAGACAACGATCCAGCTTCTTTCACCGATGGAAAAAGTCATGGCGCAGGAAGAAAAGACCTTTGCGCCGTACCCGAAGGCGAGCGCTCTGCGCGGAGAAGAGACCGCGTTTCAGGCCATCGTCACGGGCGAGGGCGAGCACTACATTGAGGTGCGCACCGATGCGCCCGTTAAAGTGGCGGTGTACCGCGAGGGCTATGTGCCGTGCACGCTTTCCGCGTACCCGGACAGGTTCGATGATGACTACATCACAACAGAGCCGAGCACGTTTCCGGATGTGCTGTATCCCGTCACGGACGGCGCGGTGAACGTCAACGGCCGCGAGGTGCTGTGGGTGAGCCTCAAAGTGAACGACGATGCCGCGGGCGGCGATTACCCTGTGGAGATCAGCGCAAACGGCAAAAGCGAAATTTTCCGTTTGACGGTCGTGCCGGTCACTTTGCCGGAGCAGAAGCTCACGTTCACGCAGTGGTTCCATGGAGACTGCATCGCAGCGCGCTACGGCGTGGAGATTTACGCAAAAGAGCACTGGGCATTGTTAGAAAAATATATGCGCATGGCGGCGGAACACGGCATGAACATGATCCTGACGCCGGTGTTCACTCCCGCGCTCGATACCGAGATCGGCAAAGAACGCCCGTGCACGCAGCTTGTGGAGATCACAAAGAACGACGCGGGTTATCATTTTGATTTCGCAAGGCTTGCCCGCTGGGTGGAAACCGCAAAGGACTGCGGCATTTCTAAGTTTGAGATTTCCCACTTCTTCACACAGTGGGGTGCAAAATGTGCGCCGAATATCTACGTCACCGAAAACGGCGAACGCAAGCTGAAATTCGGTTGGCATACTGCGGCAACCGACCCGGAATACGCGGCATTATTGCATGCGCTGCTGCCGCAGCTGCTTACATTCTTTGAAGAAGTAGGCGTTGAAAAAAATGACCTTATGTTCCACATTTCGGACGAGCCGAGCGAGGAGCACAAGGCGGACTACTTAAAGGCGAAAGCTGTTGTGGAGCCGTATTTGCCCGGCTGCATTCTGCGCGACGCGCTCTCGTCGTATGATTACTACACGGAGGGGCTCGTCAAGCACCCCGTCGTCGCGACGAACCATATCACGCCGTTTATCGAAAACGATGTGCCGGATCTGTGGGCGTACACCTGCTGCAGCCAGTGCGTGGACGTGGGCAACCGTTTCCTCGCGATGCCCTCAAACCGCAATCGCATTTTGGGCGTGCAGATGTGGAAGTATCACATCACGGGCTTCCTGCACTGGGGCTATAACTTCTGGAACTCGCAGCTCTCCAAAGCGGTTATTGATCCGTTCAAGGTGACGGACGCAGGCGGCGCGTTTCCGGGTGGCGACGGATTTTCCGTCTATCCCGGCGAAAACGGCCCGCTGCCGTCGCTGCGGCAAAAGGTTTTCGCCATGGCGCTTTATGATATGCGCGCGTTGTCGCTCGCTGAAGAAAAGCTCGGGCGCGAAAACGTCTTAAAACTGCTCGGAGACGGCGAAAGCATGACGTTTGCAAACTATCCGCGCACATCGTCCTATCTGCCTGATCTGCGCGAGCGCGTGAACGAAGCCATCGGAAATGCGTGCAAATGAATTCATTTTTTAAAGACTGTCGTACTGTTTCGGTGCGGCGGTCTTTTTTCTGAAATTTGCTCTACCCATATTTGTCGTTTTGTGCTATGATGAATAGAAACAAGGAAAGGAATGACCGAAATGTTAAAGACTTCTGAAACCACCGAAAAGCTGCTGAAGTTTATCGACGCTTCTCCGTCGTGTTTTCATGCGGTGAAAAATATATGTGTAATGTTGGAAGATGCGGGCTGCATTCGCCTGCTTGAAAACGAAACCTGGGCGCTCGAAAAGGGCAAGCGCTACTTTACGACGCGCAACGGCTCCTCCGTTTTGGCGTTCTCCGTGCCGGAAAACTATAACGGCATGCAGATTGTCTCCGCGCACAGCGATTCCCCGACGTTCCGCGTAAAGAGCGGCGCGGAGATCATCGTAGAGGGTCACTACAAAAAACTCAACACCGAAGGCTACGGCGGCATGATCCTTTCCACGTGGTTTGATCGTCCGCTGTCGCTTGCCGGCCGCGCCGTGGTGCGTACCGAAAGCGGCGTAAAGAGCGTACTTTTGAACATTGACCGCGACCTGTGCATCATCCCGAGCCTTGCCATTCACATGACGCGCGGCATGGCAGACCACAAGTTAAACCCGCAGGTCGATCTGCTGCCCTTGCTCGGCGGCGAAAACGCCGATTATAACGCGCTCATCGCGGAAGAGGCAGGCGTTAAAAAGGAAGACGTCATCTCGAGCGATATGTTCCTCTATCCGCGCCAGCACGGCGTTGTATTCGGCATGGAGAACGAATTTATTGCATCCCCGCGCCTCGACGACCTCCAGTGCGCGTTCTCCGCAACGGAAGCGTTTTTGAACGCGGAAAACAAAGAAAAGCTGCTCATCAGCGCCGTGTTCGATAACGAAGAAGTCGGCTCGCTGACAAAGCAGGGCGCAGATTCCACGTTCCTCACGGATACCGTGCGTCGCATCGCTTCCGCGCTCAATATCCCTGAAGCGGAGTGGCTGCGCAAAATGCCGGATAGCTTCATGCTTTCCGCCGATAATGCCCATGCCGTGCACCCGAACTACACGGAAAAGTGTGACCAGACGAACCGCTGCTACTTAAACGGCGGCATCGTCATCAAGTACAGTGCAAACCAGAAGTATACGACGGATTCCGTTTCTGCCGCCGTGTTCGGCGAGATCTGCCGTAAGGCCGAGGTGCCGGTGATGATCTTCCATAACCGCTCCGATATGGCGGGCGGCTCCACGCTTGGCAATATCTCAAACGGTCATCTGTCGCTCAACACGGTCGATATCGGCATCCCGCAGCTCGCGATGCACTCCTGCGTGGAGACGGCGGGCGAAAAGGACACCGCGTACATGGTAAAGGCCATGACGGCGTTCTATAATGCGGATATCCGCCAGACGGCAGACGGCATGTATACGTTTTAAGTTGAAGTCAGTATAACTCTCTTGAAAGGAACGAATATAACAATGTGGGCAGATAAAGCGGTGTTTTACCAGATCTATCCCTTGGGCTTTACCGGCGCACCCATGCCGAACGACGGCGTATGCGTGAACCGCATTCAAAAGGTCAAAGGGTGGATTCCGCACCTGAAAAAGCTGCATATCGGCGCGGTGTATTTTTCCCCGGTGTTTGAATCGGACAACCACGGCTACGATACGCGTGATTTTACAAAGATAGACTGCCGCCTCGGCACGAATGAAGACTTCAAAGCCGTGTGCGATGCGCTGCACGAAAACGGTATCAAAGTTGTGCTTGACGGCGTGTTCAACCACGTGGGCCGCGGCTTTTTTGCGTTCCGTGACGTGCAGGAGAAAAAGTGGGACTCTCCCTATAAAGACTGGTTTCACTTGAATTTCGACGGTAACAGCGCCTATAACGACGGCTTTTGGTACGAGGGCTGGGAGGGACATTACGAGCTTGTCAAGCTCAATCTCTATAATCCCACCGTTGTCGAGTACCTTTTAAACTGCGTCGGCAGATGGATCGACGAATTCGGCATCGACGGCCTGCGTCTTGACGTGGCGTACATGTTGAATGAAGATTTCATGCGCCGCCTGCGCGCGTACTGCGACGGCAAAAAGCCGGAGTTTGTGCTCATCGGCGAGATGATTCACGGCGATTACAACCGCATCACCGCAGACGGCCTGCTGCACAGCGTGACGAACTACGAGTGCTACAAAGGGCTTTACTCTGCGTTCAATTCGATGAATCTCTTTGAGATTGCGCATTCGCTCGGGCGGCAGTTCGGCCCGGAGCCGTGGACGCTGTACCGCGGCAAGCACCTGATGAACTTCGCCGATAACCACGACGTAACGCGCATCGCGAGCATTTTAAACGACGAAAAGCAAATTTACCCGCTGTACGGCGTGCTGTTCGCCATGCCGGGCATTCCGTGCCTGTATTACGGCAGCGAGTGGGGCGCAAAGGGCGAAAAGCATGAGGGTGACAACGCCCTGCGCCCGTGCTTCGATGCACCCGTCGAAAACGAGCTGACCGCGTTCATCGAAAAACTCGCGAAGGTGAAGACCGAAAGCCGCGCATTAAATTACGGAGATTATAAGAACATCACCATTCAGAATAAAAATCTGCTGTTTGAGCGTCATTGTGATCATGAGACGGTGTTTGTTGCCGTCAATGCGGAAAACGCGCCGTGCTCCATAGACGCCCGCGGCGAGTACAAAGCGGTCGATTTTTTAACCGGCGAAACAAGCGACATCCACGGCAGGGTGGAGCTGCCGCCGTATGGGGTCAAATATTTGAAGCTCGTATAAACCGAATACTTTAAAACCGGTGTATTTTTTAGAAAAAGCAGATGTGTCACCAAAATCGGTAGATACATCTGCTTTTTGTCGTGTTTATGGCGTGTTTATCCCGCCTTCTCCATTTCTGTTTTCAATCGGTGCAAAATGCGCTTTTCAAGCCTTGAGATGTACGACTGCGAAATGCCGAGTGCATCGGCAACTTCCTTTTGCGTGTGCTCCTTTTGCCGGTTCAGCCCAAACCGCAGCTCCATGATCTGCTTTTCGCGCGGGTCAAGCTTTTCAACGGCACGGAGCAGCGTTTGCTTTTCCGATTCCTGCTCGATGCCGCGATTCACAATGTCGGGGTCGCTGCCGAGTAGATCGGAGAGCAGGAGCTCGTTGCCGTCCCAATCCACATTCAGCGGGTCGTCGAGCGAGATCTCGTTTTTCAGCTGCGCCGTTTTGCGCAGGTACATCAGAATCTCGTTTTCAATGCACCGAGAAGCATACGTCGCAAGCTTGATATTGCGCTCCACGCTGAACGTATTTACCGCTTTGATGAGCCCGATGGTGCCGATGGAAATGAGGTCTTCCACGTTCACGGCAGGCGATTCAAATTTTTTCGCAATGTACACGACAAGCCGCAGGTTATGCGTAATAAGAGGGTCGCGTGCGTTCGGTTTTCCGTCACGGATGTTCTGAAAAATCACCTGTTCTTCCGCTTTCGTCAGCGGTGGCGGAAGCGTTTCCGGGCCGTTTATGTAGTGGCAGGTGTCTTCGTTCAGCTTTGATAAAAAGTGAGCAAAAATTTCGCGCATGCGGGTGAGAAAATCGTGTTTCATGGGATGTCCTTTCCGGGTTTTAAACCCTGTATCTGCGCGGCGTCACACACGGCGGCGCCGACGAGCGCCTGAAAACTCCCTGCGGAAAGCGTGCGGTCGGTCACGGCTACCCAACATTCGATTGATATGCCCGAAAGCGAAGCCGCATCCGGCTGAAACGCGGGCAAAACACCGTCCGCTCCGAGTGAAGAAAACGGGATGAGCCGCATAGAAACAGCATTTTCCGTGCTTTGCATTCCGAAATTCGGCGGCAATATGTCACCGAGCGCACATCGATCCGCAACGATGGCAGGCGTGCCGGAAAAAGGCTCCGTCAGCGTCAGCCCCGTGTCAATTTTCGCCGGCAGCGTGACGGTTTTGCCCTGCCGTGTGATGGTCAGTTTTGCGAAAAACACGTCCGGCTCCTTTTTTCGAAACAGGCGGTCGAAGCCGTACAGCACGCCGTAAGAGACGCACGTGAGCAAAATGAGCGTCAATGCGGAAATGTTAAAATACACCGCGCCGTTTGCGAGCAAAATGCCGTGTATCGGCAGAAAATACGCCGCAGCCGTCAAAAGCCCGGAAAGCGCCGCGCCAAACAAAAACAGCAAAAAAACGGCTTTTAAAAGCTGCGTCATCGGCTTTGGCGCAAACGCCGCCGCGCACAGCGCAAGCGATTCCAACAGCGTCAGCGGAAACAAAACAACCCCCGGCAGCGCGGGCAGCAGGGCGGAAAGCCCAAACACCCCGCCGAGCACGGAAGCGAGCAAAAGCCTTTTTCCCGTAAGCGGCAGCCGTAAAAAACGCCGTACCGCGCTGAGCAAAAGCGCGTCTATGTAGAGGTTCACGATGAAAAGCAGATCGGCATAAACGGTCACGCTCTCACCTCCCGACACCAGTATACATGTGGGACAAATTTTGATTCTGTCACATTGTGCCGCCGGGAAAAATTTTCGGAAAAGGCAGCGGAACGCGTGCTGCTTGCGGGTTTTGCATTGACAAAATCCGCATTGCCTGCTATGCTGAAAATACTTTTGGAGGTGGCGTTTATATGAACCGAATTTCTGTTTTTTACGAGCACATGGCAGAAGCCATGAAGCAGGAGAATATTACATTAGATGAAGTGTGCGCGGCGGTAAAATGCTTTGGCTTTGACGGTGTGGAGCTCGACGCGAACCGCATCAAAAACGAGGGTGATGTAATTTTGCCTGCGCTGCAAAAATCCGGTCTTTGCGTGAACGGCATTTATAATTTTTTCGATTTCGGCAGCGAGACGGGTTCCCCGGAAAACGACCGTGCGGAATCGCTGCGCGTCATAGACTGCTGCGAAAAAGCAAACTGCAAGTTCCTGCTTGCCGTGGCGGGTTTTTTGACGGAGGACGAAATGGTGCGCGGCAGTGCAAAGTATGAAACCCGCCGTCTGCGCATGGCGGCATCTTTAACGGAGCTTACAGCGGAAGCGGAAAAGCACGGCATCACGGTTGTCATGGAGGAGTTCGATAACCTTACGGCGCCGTACTCCCGCGCTGATGAGCTCATGTGGTTCATGCGGCATGTGCCCGGTCTGCGCTGTGGCTTTGATACCGGCAATTTCCTTTATAATGAGGAGGACGCGGTGAAGAGCTTTTCCCTGTTCCGTCCGTACATTGCGTCCGTGCACTGCAAAGACCGCGCGTTTACGGAAAACACCGGCAGTCCGTGCGTCACAGTCGCAAACCGCAAGCTGTATCCCGTGGCGGTAGGCGACGGCAATCTGCCCATTGAAAAAATGATGCGTGTTTTGCTTGACTCCGGTTACACCGGCAGCTTTGCGGCAGAACATTTCGGCTCCATAGAGCAGCTGAAATGCATGGAGCGCTCGGCGGCGTTTTTGAAGCGGGTACTCGAGGAGAAGTGAGGCTAACAATTTGTAAATTGGAGATACTATGGAAAATCACAGAATTTTGATTGTTGAAGATGATGAGGCTATTGCGGGTGCGGTCAGCCGCATCATCGAATCTTGGGGGCTTACCCCGCGCTGTGTCCGCGATTTTCGCGATGTTCTGCGCGAATTTACGGATTTCGACCCGCATCTTGTCCTCATGGACATCACCCTGCCGTTTTTTAACGGCTACCACTGGTGCAGCGAGATCCGAAAAATATCCGCCGTGCCGATCATTTTCGTCTCCAGCGCGTCGGAAAATATGAATATTGTGATGGCGGTAGACATGGGCGGCGATGATTTTATCGCAAAGCCGTTCGACCCCTCCGTGCTTATGGCAAAAATTCGCGCCGTTTTGCGCCGTACTTACGACCTCGGCGACCGTGTGCCGGTCATTGAGCGTGGCGGCGCGGTCTTGAACCTGAACGATGAGACCGTGACGCACGACGGCCAAAAGGTGCAGCTCACGCGCAATGAGTTCCGCATTTTGCAGACGCTTATGGAAAGCCGCGGCAAGGTCGTCAGCCGCGAAACGCTCATGACACGCCTTTGGGAATACGACCTGTACATTGAAGAAAACACGCTGACCGTCAACATGACCCGCCTGCGTAAGAAGCTTTCCGGCATCGGCCTGACCGATTTCATCACAACGCGCGTCGGCAGCGGCTATGTCGTTTTGTGAGGTGATCCATGAAGGAAAAAGAAAGCGCGCTGTTTTTCTCATACCTGTGCGCACACATTTTGCAGATCGCGTTTTTGCTGCTGTGCTTTGCCATTTTTGCGGTGATCCTCTATTTATACGATTTGCCCGCCGATCCCGTTTTGTACGCGGCGCTGCTGTGCGCGGCGGTGGGGCTTTTAAGCTTTATTTTAAGCTATCTGCGGTTTCATAAGCAGTTTCGCCGGTTGGAATCGGCGCTTTTGAATCTGCCCGAATCGCGCGCTGACCTCCCGGAGCCCTCGAGCAGCACGGCCGTGTGTTATGATGAAGCCGTGCGCATGCTGTGCACCAAGCTCGCCCAAAGTGAGACCGACCGCCGCCGTGGGCAGGAGGAGAACACCGATTATTTCACCATGTGGGTACACCAGATCAAAACGCCCATCTCCGCCATGCGGCTGATGCTCGGCGAAGAAGATACCCCGCGCAGCCGCGCACTTTCCGCAGAGCTGTTCCGCATAGACCGCTATGCCGAAATGGCCTTGAATTACGCGCGCCTAAACAGCACGTCAAACGACCTTGTGTTCGCCAAAGTTGAGGTCGAACCCGTCATAAAGCGCGTCGTGCGGCAGTACGCCGGGCAGTTTGTCCGCAAGCACATCGCGTTAAAGTGCGATATTGCCCCGGTGCAGGTCTTAACGGACGAAAAGTGGCTGGCGTTCATTTTGGGTCAGTTGCTCGCAAACGCCGTAAAATATACGGAAAGCGGCACCGTGACCGTCACCGTCACAAAGAATAAGGTCTTAAAGGTCAGCGATACCGGCATCGGCATCGCACCGGAAGACCTGCCGCGCATTTTTGAAAAGGGCTTCACGGGCTATAACGGCAGGGCAGAAAAGAAATCGACGGGTCTCGGCATGTATCTGAGCCGCCGCGCCGCCGATATGCTCGGCCACACGCTTTCCGTGCAGTCCGCTCCCGGCGCAGGCAGCACCTTTTCGCTCGATATGAAGGAAAGCAATTTACAGGTGGAGTGACCTTACAAAAATGTAAGTTCCGCCTTTCATTTTGTAAGGTGAATCGATGTTCTGCGTCCGCTTTTTGCTGTATACTTTTGTCAACGAATTGAAAAAGGAGACTTATTTATGGCTGTTTTGGAAGTCAATGGATTGAAAAAGGTATACACCACGCGGTTCGGCGGCAGCCGCGTGCAGGCGCTCACGAATGTCACATTTGCCGTGGAGCGCGGCGAGTATGTCGCCATCATGGGCGAGTCCGGCTCCGGCAAAACGACGCTCTTAAATATCCTGGCGGCGCTTGACCGTCCCACGGAGGGTGAGGTGTTCTTAAACGGCCGTGCACTCTCGACCATCGGCGAAAAAGAGATTGCTTCGTTCCGCCGCCAGAACCTCGGGTTTGTTTTCCAGGATTTCAACCTGCTTGATACCTTCACCCTGCAGGATAATATTTTTCTGCCGCTCGTTTTGGCGGGCAAGCATTTTCCGGAGATGCAGGCGAAGCTTCTGCCGCTCGCGCAGCAACTCGGCATTGCAAATCTGCTCCAGAAGTACCCGTACGAGGTTTCCGGCGGCCAGAAGCAGCGCGCCGCAGTGGCGCGTGCGCTCATCACCTCACCGCAGATTCTCCTTGCGGATGAACCCACCGGCGCACTCGATTCCCGCGCGTCCGACAGCCTTTTATCGCTCTTTGGCGAGATTAACCGCGCCGGTCAGACGATTTTGATGGTCACGCACTCCACTAAGGCCGCAAGCCATGCCGGCCGCGTACTGTTCATCAAGGACGGCGTTGTGTTCCACCAAATTTACCGCGGTGGTTCCACAAATGAAGAGATGTTCCACCGTATTTCGGATACCCTCACCGCCATGGCGGCAGGCGCGTAACGGGAGGGCACGAAAATGAATAACTTATATGTGCGCTTGGCGGCGCAGAACATCAAAAAGCACCGCCGCAGCTACGTGCCGTTTATGCTGGCGGGCGTTTTTGTGGCAGCGGTCAGCTACATTTTAAATTCGCTTTCCAATAATACGGAGCTCGGTCCTACGTCGCAAATGATGTTCACGCTCGGCAGCACCGTCGTCATGCTGTTTGCCGTTATATTTTTGTTTTACACGAACAGCTTTTTGATGAAGCAGCGTAAAAAAGAACTCGGTCTCTATAATGTGCTCGGTATGAACAAAGGCCACATTGCCCGCGTCATCGGGTTGGAAACGCTTTTCACGGCGCTTATCGTTATTGTAGGCGGCTGCGCCGTCGGCATTTTGCTTGATAAACTCACATTTCTCATCGTTGCCAAAATGATACGCATCACGCCGAATTACGGCTTTCACATCATTCCGAAAAGCCTGCAGTACGTTGCTGTTGTGTTCGGCGTAATCTACATTTTGATTTACATCTCGAATGTGTTTCGTGTGCGTATTTCGCGCCCCATAGAGCTTCTGCACGGCACGAACGTCGGCGAGCCGAAGACGAAAGCGTTCATGGCCATTCTCGGCGTGCTGTGCCTCGGCTCCGGCTATGCGCTTTCCATTCTGTCTTCCCGTGAGCCTGTCCTCGCCATCTCTCTGTTTTTCGTTGCCGTCCTCCTCGTCATTATCGGCACGTATTTCCTGTTCACGGCGGGCAGCATCGCGCTTTTAAAGCTTTTGCGCCGCAACAAAAATTATTATTACAAAACAAGCCACTTCATCAGTGTTTCCGGCATGCTGTACCGCATGAAGCAAAACGCCGTCGGCCTTGCAAATATCTGCATTCTCTCCACCATGGTGCTCGTCATTTTGTCCTCCACCTGCTCGCTGTGGTTTGGCGCCGAGGATATGATCCACACACGCTACCCGGCAGATGTTCTGGTGAGTATGGAAGACCCGAACCACATGGTCGACATGGACACCTTTCTGACCGATGAGCTGAAAAGTGTTCCGGGCGGCAGCTATACGTCCTATGAATTCCTGACCGGCTACGATTCCGCAGAAGAAACCGAAGACCATTCCTCTGCAATCTTCATGAAAGACGGCACCGCGCAGGTCGACTCCATCACGCGTAACGTGCTGTTCTTTTCCGCAGAGACCTATAACCGCATCACAGGCGAAAACGTGACCGTGGAACCGGGCACGGCGCTTTATATGAGTGTAGACGGCGTACCTATGCCGGACACCATGACATTTGCGGGCACGACGTATACGCTTTTACCCACGCCGAAGTCCTTTAACCTGCGCGGCAGATATCACGCTTACGTCTCAAAGCCGTATGTCGTTGTTCTGCCGGATTATGCGGAAAAAAGTCAAGTCATCACGCCCACCGAGTACTACTGCATCTCGCTCGGCAAACTGAGAGATGAGGAACAACAGACGTTTTACGATGCGATCCGCGAAGACGTTACGACCATCATGCCGGACGAAGAAAGCGTATTCTGGGACGAAGACGGATACTTCAATTTTGAGTGCCGTGTCGAAAACACGAAGGAAATTCGCAGCATGTATGGCAGCTTCCTCTTTATGGGCATCTCGCTCGGCTTTGTGTTCACCATGGCGGCTGTGCTCATCATTTACTATAAGCAGATTTCCGAAGGTATGGAGGATAAGAACCGCTTTGCCATCATGCAGCAGGTCGGCCTCAGCCAAAAGGAAGTAAAGCACTCTATCCATACGCAGATTTTGACCGTTTTCTTCCTGCCGCTCATCACAGCCGGCATCCACGTGATGTTCGCGTACCCCATCATCCGCGCTATTCTGCGCGCTATGATGCTCAGCTCCGAAACGGTGTTTATTACCTGCACCGTCGCGTCGTTCCTCGTATTCTCCGTGCTCTATGCGGTCGTCTATGCCCTCACCGCAAAGGTGTATTACCGCATCATCAGCGAAGACAGCAAATAAAGATTACAAGATTTATTCCTGCAAAAAGCCCTCCGCATCCCGAAAAATCGGAAGCGGAGGGCTTTGCAATTTTTGTTTGAAGATTAAACGTTGAAGCGGAACAGAACGATGTCGCCGTCCTGCATTACATACTCCTTGCCTTCGCTGCGTACAAGGCCTTTTTCTTTCGCGGTCGCCATGGTGCCGCATGCCATCAGGTCGTCAAATGCAATGACCTCGGCACGGATGAAGCCGCGCTCGAAATCGCTGTGGATCTTGCCGGCAGCCTGCGGGGCCTTGGTGCCCTTGCGGATGGTCCAGGCGCGGCACTCTTTCGCGCACCTCGGGCTTGCCGGCGGTCAGGTAGGAGATGAGACCGAGCAGGGAGTAGCACGCGTTGATGAGGCGGTCAAGGCCGGATTCGGTCAGACCCATGTCGGCGAGGAAAAGCTCCTTTTCCTCCGGGTCCATGCCGGAAATTTCGGCTTCAATCTCCGCGCAGATCGGCAGCACAGCAGCGTGCTGCTCGTCGGCAATCTTCTTCACGGCGAGATAGCCGGGGTTGTTTTCAATGCCGTTTGCAAAGTCGGATTCGCTCATGTTGGCGGCGAAAATGATGGGCTTGTTCGTCAGCAGGTTGACGGAAGCGAGCAGCTCGGCTTCCTCCTCGTCACACGCTACGCTGCGGGCGGGCTTGCCGGCATCCAGCGCCTCGTGTACGCGCTCAAAGAACTCCAGCTCGCTCTGGTACTTCTTGTCCGCCTTGATCATCTTTTTCGTCTTGTCAATGCGGCGGTCAAGCACCTCAATGTCGGAGAGAATCAGCTCAAGGTCGATTGTCTCAATGTCGCGGGCCGGGTCGATGGAACCCTCGACGTGAATAATGTCGTCGTTTTCGAAGCAGCGCACCACATGAACCACTGCGTCCACCTCGCGGATGTTGGAGAGAAACTTGTTGCCGAGGCCCTCGCCCTTCGACGCGCCCTTCACAAGGCCCGCAATGTCCACAAACTCGATCGTCGCCGGGGTGAACTTTTCCGGCTCGTACATTTCTGCCAGCTTATCGAGGCGCTTGTCCGGCACGGCAACAACGCCCACGTTCGGCTCAATGGTGCAGAACGGGTAGTTCGCAGACTGCGCCCCCGCATTCGTGATCGCATTAAAAAGTGTGCTCTTGCCGACGTTCGGCAGACCGACGATACCTAATTTCATATTTATCATTCTCCTTAGAAAAATTCCCGGATTTACTGGGTTTTTGCGATTTGGCTTTTGGATTTTACGCCATTTTTACGCCATTCTCGCATTAAAATATATCGGTTTTTATCAGAATCCCCCGTTTTCAGGGGGATTTTACTGCTGATAAATGTCCGAAATCAGCGCTTTTGGTATTGCACCGATTTTTTTACTAGTTTTTTTCTGCCTGCTGATTTACTGTCTACGCCATTTTTTACGCCATTTACGAATGGCTGATTAATAGACCGCATCTTGCTGGAACTGGATCATCGCCTGATTCATGGATTCATCGGTTACATGAACATATCTATCCATGGTTGTTTTTATGCTGGCGTGTCCCAGAAGGGTTTGCAGTATTTTAGGGGGCATACCGCTTTCGATTGCACGGGTTGCGTATGTGTGCCGCAGAGCATGCATACATACCCGCTTGATACCGGCTTTATCGCAAAGTTTGTAGAGGTGGGTATCATAAGAACTGTTTTTGTTCGGTTGCCCGGTGCGCCAGTTGATGAAGACAAGATCACGCATCACAAGTTTAGCCATCATTCCCGTGCGTCTATCCACATATTCAAGAGTTTCAGATAAAGCAGGAGATTCATATCTCTCGTGCCTGTTATCCCATAATTTCTTGAATATGTCGTACACCCTGTCTGTCAAGGGAATCGTCCGATAGCTTTGCTGGGTTTTCGGAGGACCCGCTCGCCAGAATTGCTGCGCATGGCGAAATTCGAGTGTCTTGTTTACTGTAAGCATCCGATGCTCAAAATCGATTGCATCCCATGTCAGTCCGATCAGCTCACCGGTACGAAGTCCGGTTTCAAGAATCAGCGCGTATTGCTCGTAATTGTGTGATTTTCGGGCTGCTTCAAGAAATTTGCTTTGTTCCTCACGGGTGAAGAATTTGATGTCATCTTTCGCACGCACAGGCTTTGAATATCGAACTCCGTCCATAGGGTGCTTAGCGATCACATCATTCATCTTGGCTGCTTTGAACATGGTTCCCATGGCGATATAAGTCTGCCGAATGGTAGAGCCTGCATAGTTTGCATCCATATCAAGAAGCACCTTCTTGCAGTGCATCGGTTTAACATTGGAGATAAGCATTTTACCCATAACGGGCTTGATATTATGTTCGTATCTTTCCCTGTAATTTCTGAGAGTATTGGGAGCAAGATCGCCCACAATGTTTTCTATTCAGAAGTTAAACCACTCATCGACTGTCATATCTGTAGGAACAAAAACATCGTCGTGTTTGTCAGCGTATTTGCTGTCTTCAATCCAGTTGCGCGCTTCGGGAAGTGTCTGAAAATACTTCTCGTGCCGTTTTCCGAATCGGTCAACAAATCTTGCGCTGTACAGACCGTCTTTTCTTTGATGAATACCTTTTCCACATTCCTTGCCTTTGAGGTTTTTGCCCATAGTTTTACTCCTTTCTGCCTGAGCGAAAAGAGCACACTACTAAATTCTAATCTTAGCATAAAGTGCTCTTTTTCTCAAGGCATAATTTGAAACTTTTCTTCTTTCGTTAGCGATTTATGTTAGATGATCAGACTCTGACTGATATATTCTTCGAACTCCTTGCGTTTTACCAGCTTTTTGGTGCCGACATACCGGCAGTATGCCGACGATGACGGCGAAGAAAGCTGTGAAGAGATTTGTGGAGATGACACATATGAACCGCTTCGCACACTGGTCCAAAAGGAGTTGACAGAAACGCTTTTCTCTGCTTACAACGCACTCTCCTACCAGGAACAGGAAGTGATTCGTATACGCACCGGGGTCTGCCCGGATTGCCATAGGGTGCAAAACCGGAAATATAAGTCTCCCACCTTCTATGAGACCGCCATAACCATTGGCCTTTCTTCTGCAGAAGCGGCTGAGAAGATCTATAGAGAAGGGAATAGGAAGATGAGGGGGACTCTTGCCAGTTCTTTTAGCGGTAGAAAGTAGCTGATTTTCTATGGCGATTACGTATGGAATTAACCTTACTCGTTGCGATAGTTCATTCCTTTCCACCAATATCCTCGCGTTTGGTTTTCAGAAGCTTCTGCTGGACACTTCGGGGTTAATAAGTTATAATTAATTCATATCACTAGAAAAGGAGATGCCATATGAGAATTGCAATGTGTGATGACGAACCCATAATTCTTGATGAACTGCAGAAGTTCTGTACTGCTTGCTATAAGCGTGCCGGTATCTCTCCAACGTGGCTGGTATCCAGTGATCCTAACTGCTTTATAGATGAGCTCGAAGCATTTGCGCCGGAACTCATATTACTGGACATTGATATGCCGCGTCTTACCGGATTTGATATTGCCGGAGAATTGCTGCAGCGGAACAATCGAGCTCTTTTGATCTTTATTACGAATCAGGAATCTCTTGTATACGAAACATTTCAGTACAAACCATTTGATTTTGTTCGTAAAAGCCGTTATCATGAGGATCTCGAACGTGTACTACTCCGTGCTGCACACGAAGTATCCGCAAGGATCGATGCCTTTACATTTCGTTCTGGCAGCGTTTCCGTCCGACTCCCGTTCTCTGACATCACACATCTCGAAGCTGATGGAAATTACGTAAAAATATATACTGCGGCAGATTGTTATTCCTGTCGTTCCACCATGCGTGAAATGCAGGAACAGTTTGATTCTCACGGATTCGTACGTATACACAAAGGCTTTCTGGTAAATTGCTCCGCTGTGCACCTGCTGCACACGGTCAGCATAACGCTGGAAAACGGAACAGAGCTCCCCATTGGGCGCGCTTGGGCAGAGAATGCCAAGCAGCAAATCATGCGGTCGTTCCGCTAAAGAGGTTATTCTATGCGAAAGAAAGTACTAGAACAGGAATTTATACGACTGAACGCAGATTATAAAGCTTTGCTGGACGAAACGATTCAGCTACGCGAGAAGGTAGCTACAGCCGATGAAGCTTTGGAAAAAATGCGTGCTACAGAAGAAAATGTGCGTTCTATCCATGAAAATACGCGTCGCTTAAAGCATGATATGCGCAACCATCTTATGGTCATCGCTATGTCTTTAGGAAATGAAAAGTATGATGAAGCTCGTACTTACACTGCACAGATTTTGGACAAGCTTAATCTGGAGTACTCTTATATTGACAGTGGAAATGCGCTATTGAATTACATTCTGAATTTAAAACTGCAGCAAGCCCAGCAGATGCAGGTACATATGCAGCTGCAGATAGAGAACCTTAAATTCCAAAAAATTGATAGTGTCGACTTCTCTTCTCTATTAACCAATCTACTCGACAATGCTATCCACGCCGCAGCAAACTCGGATAAGCGGCAAATTTCCGTATCCATCAGTAAAAAGCGCGGATATGAAGCTATTTCGGTACGAAACAGTATCAATTCCTCTGTTTTGGCAGTTAACCCGGATCTGCATTCTACACATGCGGAACCGGAAAAACATGGCATGGGAATAAAGCAGATTCGAGCCATTATAGAAAAATACAATGGTTTGCTGGATATTTATGAAGAAGACCTTGTTTTCTGTGTGAACGTTATGCTGCCGGCAGGCTGAGACAGCAGTCAAAAAAATGATTATTAATAAAAAAGACAAGAATGAACCGTATTTTTACAGTTCACTCTTGTCTTCTTGTTATGCTTCGTGTTTGTATATTGCTTTAACAATTTCCTCGATAGGTGTTTCAATAATACTGATATCCTGCATTTTGCAGTGACTTGCCAGAAAAGCAAGTGCCTCTCCGGGCTGAAAATCCGACTGAGAAACATGGTATATCGACTCTGCGTCTTTCTTTTCAATCAATTCAAATCTAGTATCCTGAATCGCTTCTTTTGGATCGGCAAAAGTTACGCGGATACTGTAGCCTTTGGAGTACTGTTCCTTGAAGGCGTTGAGACCGCCGTCATAAAGAACACTACCGCTATTGATCAGAACTAAACGGTCGCATACACTCTCGATATCTGTCATATCGTGTGTTGTCAACAGTACCGTCGTGTTTTTCTCTTTGTTGATTTCCCGCAGAAACGCGCGGATATTATCCTTTGCGAGGACATCAAGACCAATTGTAGGTTCATCCAAATAAACTACATCAGGATCATGTATTAATGCGAGTGCCAGATTTGCGCGCATTTTCTGTCCTAAACTCAGCTGACGCGCAGGTTGCATAAGGAATTGATCGAGTCCAAGCAAATCGCAGAACATCTCTACATTTTTCTTGTAGGTCTTTTCTTCAATCCGGTACATCCCACGAAACAAGTCCAGTGCATCTTGTACCGGCAGATCCCACAGGAGCTGAGAGCGCTGTCCAAAGACTGCACCCATATGTAAGGCGTTCTGCTTTCGATTTTTGTACGGCTCAAGATTACCAACTTTTACATAGCCGCTGGTGGGCAACAGAATACCCGTGAGTATTTTGATTGTCGTAGATTTGCCCGCTCCATTCGGACCGATATATCCGACCATTTCACCTCGATTAATTTCCAGAGAGATATGGTCTACCGCGCGTTTCGTTAGATACTGCGGTGCAAAAAAGTTTTTCACATTTCCAAAAGCGCCATTGCGTCTATTTTTGATTTTGAAATCCTTAACAACATCATGTAATTCTATATAAGCCATAATAAACCCCTTTCTTATGTTCCGGTGCTTTCGTATTTATTAATGACTGTCCTCCAAGCGAGGAGTAGTAAGAGTACCATCACAATTGCAACGAGAGGAGACAAATATTGGATAAACACTGGAAAAATACCCATGTCCTGTTTTCCAAGTAAAGGCTGCAGTGGATAAAACGTCGTGAATCCAAGAGGTATGAAAACGGTCAGAATGATTTGCAAAGGTGTGCCGAAAATAGAAAGCGGATACTGAACAACATCCTTGAAAACATATGTAATGTTCTTAAGAGAAACATTGCCAATGGCTACAACACTTGGAAGCGAGGAAATCAAAAAGACGCATCCGGAGATAATGCCGCCCGATACCAATGTGATAACTAGCCAAAGTATGCCCCAAAGATTTAGTGTAACACCGAGAGAAATAAAGCTGAAAATCATTACAGTGGCAGATATTGTAAAGTGCGTAATATATCCAACATTGAAATTCGTGAATATTGCAAGGAAAAGTGAGTGTACCGGTCGAATCAGATAACTGTTCAGGTCACCAGTGCGGGCAAGATTCGGAAGCTGTCTGCAAAGGTCATGTGTAAATGTTGAACCGATTGCGTATGTGAATTGTGAGAAAGAATAGATCAGAAGTAATTCTCGAGAATTCCATCCGTTGAGAGATCCAAACCTTGAAACCAAAAGATACAAAGCCAGATACCGAAACACAAAGTTTGTACCTTGAGCCAAGATACCCATAATGAATGAAAAGCGATACTCGTTTTGAGACCGCCACTGTGTGCGAATAAATTGTTTTGCCAAGAATAGATAGAACATTACGGACCTCCTTTCTAGTCAACCGCCCTGAACTACGATTTTCTTTTGTGCCCG
>OLSB01001885.1_pt1 | contig 18776 bp, 23 predicted proteins | sample 1672071 | NCBI WGS metagenome assembly OLSB01 (sample SAMEA3136642, study PRJEB25190) | human gut metagenome | biome: human gut; feature: human-associated habitat; material: faeces | place: Austria | collected 2013 | reverse complement strand
TATCAAGAATAAGGATCCTCTCGACACCATTGATCTTCAATGTCTTTTTAATCATGCTGCATCCCTCCTATAGAAAATATAAGCTTCAATGTTATTGATCTTCGGGCTTATGTGTTCCGCATGGATCATGATCCGCACCCTTGCCTGTCAGATCTTTGAGTCTTTCCATTCCTCGGGCAGAATAGAAAACAATAGAAGAACTGCTCCCGTCCAGATTCTCACCGCTAAGCTTCAGAACATTCGCATTCTCGTAATAATCGATTGGAAGCGTCCGGCTGTATTCCACTCCCGTGCGTTCATCTCTTACCTGTATGGTAACTTCCTTTGCGGTAATTTCAAAAACCTCATCCATAGAAAAGTTCTCCTGTTTACGTCATTTTGTATATATTCATACTATCATATTCTTGCACAATTATGCAAATTGCAAATAATTAAAACTTGGCTATTTTCGCACTATTTTAAGTTTTTTCTTATGTTTTATTTAAAATTTTCACTATTTTTCTGTTTTATATGGTATAATATTATTAATTTTACACAATATTTCTCAAGGAGGTGGCAGTCATGCAGACAGGTGCGCTCATCGTTGCCGCAGGGAAATCCTCGCGAATGGGAGACTTTAAACCCATGCTTCAGCTTGGATCTATTTCCATTGCACAGCGCGTGATCAACAATTTCCGGCAGGCCGGAATCTCTAAAATAGTTGTAGTGACAGGATACAGGGCAGATGTTTTGGAACGTCACCTTGCTTCCAATAATGTAATCTTTCTTCGAAATGAAGATTATGCATCAACTCATATGTTTGATTCTGTCCGGATCGGACTGGAATATCTGAAAGATAAAGTTGACACGGTACTCTTTACGCCTGTGGATGTTCCACTGTTTACGGCCCGGACAGTCACGCAGATGCTCTCTCTGGGTTATCCCCTTGTAACTCCGGTCTGTGACGGTAATCCCGGCCATCCGCTTCTGATCCGTTCCACACTTATTGATTCCATCTTAAGTGATGACGGCAGCTCAGGTCTTGAAGGTGCTGTAGGAAACTGCGGCACACCCATGTACTTTCTGAATGTAGATGATCCAGGTATCATTCACGATGCTGATACACCGGAGGATTATGCTGAACTTCTTCGCGCCCATAACCAGAGTCTCATCCGTTCAGAAATACATATTCTGCTGGCAAAGGAAAAAGTATTCTTTGATGAGCAGCTTTATTCGCTTCTCACACTGATCCAGGAAACAGGATCTGTCCGCGATGCCTGTGAGCACATGCACATTTCCTACTCCACCAGCTGGAACCTGATCCGTACCTTGGAATCACAGCTCCATGAACCACTGGTCAGCAGAAGCCAGGGCGGTGTAAACGGAAGTCACAGCGAACTGACTCCGTACGGTGAAGAATTTCTGAAACGATATGCTCGTTTTTCAGAAGAAACTCGTAACTGTTCAGAAAAAATATTTGAAAACTGTTTCAGAGGATTTTTTAATGCGTGACCTTTATCTGGTCCGGCATGGAAAACCACAGTATCCGGATGAACATTCTTACTGTGTGGGACAGACAGATTTCTCTCTATCCATGCTTGGACACTTGCAGGCAGTCCTTCTTAATGAAGAATTGTCCGATAAAATATCAAGGATATACTGCAGTCCTTTGTTAAGAGCTGTTGAGACAGCAGGCCATATGGCACCTGAGCTTCCACATATAATTGTTTCTGATCTGTCAGAACGAAATCTGGGAGAATGGGATGGCCTTTCTTTTGATAAAATACGCCAGAGATGGCCGGACATTTATAAAGCCCGTGAAAATAACCCTGATCATCCGATCCCGGGAGCAGAAACTCCTGCTGCATCTGGTTTTCGCTTTTCGCAGGCAGTTCATAAGATTCTTTGCGTTTCTGAAGGTGATATTGCAGTGGTAGCTCATACAGATGTAATCTCTTCTTATATATATGCATTACATTCCGGTATGTACAGCAGGCAGCGGTTTCGTCTTCCCTGTGGCTCTTACTATCATCTGGAAGTGAATGAAAGAAATAATATTTCTTTCTCTGATCCCAATTATATACTGCCTCATCCTGAATTAAATGACGGGCTATGCTTCAGGCTTCGCAATGCGGTTTCTCTGCCCCGTCATGTACAGGCTCACAGTGATGCTGTTACTGAACTTGCCTGTTGTTTATGCAATATGTTGGAATCCAATGGTTATATCTTTGATCAGAAGCTTGTTCGCTCCGGTGCACTTCTGCATGATATTGCCAGACTTCAGAGGCATCACACCAAAACAGGCGGTGAACTTTTCTTACAGTTAGGTTATCCTGAGATCAGCCAGATTATTTCACAGCACCATGGTCTGCTGGAAACCAAGCTGGATGAAGCAGCTATTGTATTTCTGGCTGATAAACTGATTCAGGAAACACAACGTGTAACCATAGAAAAAAGATTTGCCGACAGCATGAGTAAATGCAAAAGTCCGGAAGCTTGCAAAGCTCATGAGCAGCAGTTAGAACAAGCCCGCAAACTGCAGGACATGATACAGTCGCTCTGCCATATCACGCTTTAGTCCAGGCAGACATACACAACTGGAGCAGAAAAATCACTTAATTTAGTTAGGAGGTATTTTATTATATGAGAACATTATTTCAGACAATAAAACAACAATTCCTAGAGGAAAACGATCTTGTACTTGTTTCCGTTACAGCATCCTCAGGGTCTACACCAAGAGGTGCCGGTTCCCGCATGCTGGTCGGAAAAAGCGGCAGAATTTCCGGAACCATCGGAGGTGGAGCTGTAGAATATCGTGCTGAATGTATGGCATTGGATATTCTTGAAAAAAAGGAATCCTGCCAGCATGAATTCCGGCTGAACCGTAAGGATGTCGAAAATATCGGTATGATCTGTGGTGGTGATGTTACCGTCTTTTTCCAGTATCTTGATCATAATGATCCGATTGTTATGGAAATCACGGAAACTGCTGAAAAATCATATGAGGAACGAAAGGATTTCTGGCTGATCTGCGATCTTCATGCAACATCCGGCATGAGTCTTTACAGCCCTTGTTATGGTCTGATCGGAAATGCTGATGTTCCTTCTTCCATATTATCATCCTTATCTGCACAGCCATTCCGCTATCGCAGTGAAGATTATGATCTGTTTTCTGAGCAGATCGGAACTTCCGGAACTGTCTATGTATTTGGCGGTGGCCATGTTTCACAGAAACTTGTACCGATACTTGCAAGCGTTGATTTTCGCTGTGTTGTCCTGGATGACCGGCCGGAATTTACAGATCCTGCTCTTTTCCCAGGAGCAGTTGAAACAATACTTTGTGATTTCAACCATCTGGAGCAGTATGTTTCTATCACAGCTTCTGATTATTGTTGCGTCATGACACGCGGACATTCCTATGATACCATTGTACAGGCACAGCTTCTCGCTACACCTGCATGCTATATAGGCGTCATTGGAAGCCGCGCAAAAAAGGCTGCTGTATTTCGCCGTCTGATTGAAGAATACAACATTAATGAACAAGATTTAAACCGTATCATCTCACCTATAGGACTGGAGATCAAAGCAGAAACACCGGCTGAAATCGCCATCTCCATCACAGGACAGATGATCCAGGTTCGTGCTGACAGAAAGGCTACATCAAAATGATGGCAAAATCAGTATATAAAACTGTAATATTTGGTGCCGGACAAATTGGACAAATGACAGCAAGACTTCTCAACAGTCCCTGTCAGCTCCTGTGCTTTGCTGATAATGACCCTCATAAACACGGATCATATATTGGGAATATTCCAGTCTGTTCTCCGGATGCTGCAGCAGCACTTCTCCCAGATCTGGTCATCCTGGGAGTTCTGGATGAAGAACGGCGTAATTCTATGATAAAACAGATGGAAAACCTGGGTTATCACGGGCCTTTTCGTGATCCCTCCGTCCTTCGCATGTTTGACGCACGGGTTGCTGTTATGCGTCTTTTATCTGAGCAGATCTATCAATTGGATATTCCGGGAAATGTTGCAGAACTGGGTGTTTTCCGGGGTGAATTTTCTTCCCTGATCAGTGCAGCCTTTCCAGACCGAAAAATCCATCTTTTTGATACTTTTGAGGGCTTTTCAGAAAAGGATATCACAATAGAAGCCTCCGGTAATCTGTCCCGTGCAAAAACAGGCGATTTTTCTTCTACTGATGTTGACTCTGTTCTTCATGTTATGCCTGATCCTGCACGTACTGTAATCCACAAAGGATGGTTTCCGGATACCTTTTCCGATGTCAGAGATGAAACTTTTTGTTTTGTATCTCTGGACGCGGATCTCTATGCTCCAACTGCTGCTGCACTTCCTCTGTTCTATGAACGCCTGGCCACCGGAGGGGTTCTCCTAATCCACGATGTGTACAGTACACAGTTTTCCGGATGCCGAAAAGCGGTCGGGGAATTCTGTCTGAGAAACCATCTGTTTGCAGATCCTGTATGCGATCTGCATGGAAGCGCAATGATCCGAAAATTGTAAAAAGAAACGCCGGAACCGGTATTTTGATATGTACCCTCTTTACTGGACAAACCAGTAAGGAGGGTATTTTTATGCGTTATAGTTACGAATTTAAATTATTATGTGTTGATTTGTATAAATCTGGGATTTATCCAGATACACCAAATGGTACAACAGATGAAAGATTTAAGAAAAATGTAAGAGAATGGGCACGTATGGTTGATTCAAATGGGCCGGAAGTATTAAAACATAAGGTTTTTAACAAAGTTTGGTCTCCTGAAGAAAAACTAGCGTTAGTATCACAAGTTATTGCAGGTAAATCAAGAACGGATGTTGCATTAAAAGCTGGTATTAATCCTGGAATGCTTTATCAATGGGTTCAAAAATACAAAACTATTGGATATAATGGATTAGTAGAAAATAGAAAGGGGCGTCCGCCACAGATTTCCGATATGAAAAAATCAACTAATCCAAATCCACTTACTGAATCTGAACGTGAAGAACTTATTCGCTTGAGAGCAGAAAACGAATATATAAAAGCTGAGAACGAAGTAATAAAAAAAAGGATCGCCTTGAGGCAAGAAAAATGGGCTGCGCAACTCAAGGCGAAAAAGCAGCAATTATCAAAGAACTTAGAGAAAAGGGATACCAACTAAAGCATCTTATTAAAGCGATGCATATGGCTAAATCTACTTATTATTTTGAAATTAGTAAGAAAGATGCTGTTGCGGAACGCAATCGAGTATTACTGGAAGAAATATCAAAAATTTTTGAAGTGAACAAATGCAGATATGGAGTAAGAAGAGTTCATCAAGAATTAATAAACCGCGGGTACCAGGTGAATCATAAGCGTGTTCAACGCCTTATGCATAAAGCCGGATTAATCGGCAAACGACCAAAGGAAAAATATCATTCTTACAAGGGCGAAGTAGGAAAGATTGCTGATAACATAATAGATAGAGATTTTAGTACAACTGCCCCATTACAGAAATGGACAACAGATGTATCTCAGTTCAATTTTTCATGGGGAAAGTGTTATATATCGCCAGTGCTAGATATGAATACAAATGAAATTATTTCATATGATCTATCTATGAGTCCTAATTTTAAGCAGATAGAAAGAATGTTAAATAAAGCATTTGAAAAATTCCCTTCTGTTGAAGGTTTAATATTTCATTCAGATCAAGGTTGGCAATATCAGCATGCCTATTACAGAAACGCTTTACAGGAACATGGAATTATCCAATCCATGTCACGAAAAGGCAATTGCTATGATAATTGTATTATGGAAACATTTTTTGGAAGATTAAAAAATGAAATGTATTATGGCTATGAGAAAGATTATTCTTCTTTTGAAGAATTTTCAAAAGCAGTTGAAGAATATATAGATTACTACAATAATAGAAGAATTCAGGCAAAAACAAAATGGATGCCACCTGTGCAATACAGAATAGCATCCATGTGTTCAGCCTAGTTCATATAAATATGTGTCCAGGATTCTGGGTACATATCATTTTCTCTCGTACAGCATTCTTTCTTATAAAACCATATGTTATTCTTTATGCAAGTCTGCTTCCTGCGCGCAGCATACGGAACATTCTTCTTGCAGCGCAAAGGTAAAGTTCCTCCGCATTTTCCAGTGCCTCGGGAAGTGTCATCACTCCGTTGATCGTTGTGATCATCGATTCAATTCCATAATCGAAAATGTCTTCAGCACCTTTTCCCATGCTGCCTACGATTGCCACTGCCGGAATATTATGTGCCTTGCAGTGCATGCCGACACCCTGCATGACTTTGCCGAATACAGACTGCCAGTCGGTCGCACCCTCACCGGTAACAACTATATCAACGCCTTCCAGACGTTTATCAAAATCAACCAGATCAAGTACTGTTTCAATTCCTGATTTCAACGTTCCCTTCAGGAAAACCATCAGTGCTGCTCCAAGCCCACCTGCTGCTCCGGCACCTTCTATCTGATCCATATCGACACCAAACTGTGCTTTCAGGATATCACGGTAGTTCTGCATTCCTTTTTCCAGCTCATCCTGAATCTCAGGTGTTGCACCTTTTTGTTTTCCGAATGTATAGGTCGCACCGTCTTTTCCGCACAGAGGATTGGTCACATCACACATTACCGTGAAATTGCATTCTTTTACAAGCGGATTCATATCGGATACATCAATCTTGCGGATTTTGATCAGATCTTCGCCACAACCTTTCAGCTCTTCCCCGTTTTCATCAAGGAAACGTACACCCAATGCGCGGATGCAGCCGATTCCGCCATCGTTTGTTGCAGAACCACCGATTGCTATGGAAATATCACGGAAGCCTTTATTTAAAGCGTCCAGGATCATTTCGCCGGTTCCATAGGAAGTTGTATATCGTGGATCTCTTTTTTCATCCGGCACCAGTGGAAGTCCGGATGCTGCTGCCATTTCCATGACTGCTCTTTTTTCATCCAGCATTCCGTAACTGCAGGTAAGTTCTTCCCACAACGGTCCATGCACTTTCAGTGAATTGCTTTTACCGTTTACTGCCGAAAGAACTGCATCTGTCGTACCTTCTCCGCCATCCGCAACTTCTATGCTGTCACAGATGCAGTCCGGAAAAATCTCCCGGGCTGCACATGTGAGTAATTCTGCTGTTTTCGGAGAAGACAGGGTTCCTTTAAAAGAATCTGATGCAAATAAAAATTTCATTGGATGTCTCCTCTCAAGATACAATTTTTTGTTCTCTGATTATAAGAACAGAGATAATATAAAGATTTCAACCATTGAACTGATACCAAGAATCAGGGTAGCAACGGTCTGCGTTTTGTAACCTTTTTCTGGTGTCATTCCACCAAAGTTTGTAACAACCCAGAAATAAGAATCGTTTGCATGGGATACGGTCATTGCTCCTGCGCCGATAGCCATAACTGCCAGAGCGGTACGAACCGGTGTTCCAAGTCCGAGAACAGTAAGGATCGGAGCTACAATACCTGCAGTTGTTGTAATTGCAACTGTAGAAGATCCCTGTGCTGTTTTCAGGATTGCAGCCAGAATGAATGGGAAGAAAATACCAATCTTTTCAAGCAGTGCTGCATTCTGTGTAATGTAGTTGATCATATCTGTAGAAGAAATTACTTTACCAAGTACACCACCTGCTGCTGTTACAAACAGGATTGGTCCTACAGTTTTCAGTGTTTCATTTGTAATATCATAAAAATCTGCCATCTTGCCTGCACCGGAAAGCTGAACGATTGCAAAGATCGTACCAACTGCCAGAGCGATGATCGGTGTTCCAAGGAACTGAAGAATGTCATTTGCTGTTCCTGTAAGTCCTGCCATGCTTGCGATAGAACCAAGTGCCATCAGGATGATCGGTACAAGGATCGGAGCGATTGCATTAAAGCTTCCCGGAAGTTTGCCATATTCAGCAACAAGTTCTTCATATGTTTTCTTTACATCATTTGCATTTGCTTCATCGTCTGCCTGTACTTTTTTTCCGATATATTTTGCAAAGAAATAACCTGCGATCAGCGGAAAGATGGAGCAAAGAGCACCAAGTCCCATAACCAGAAGAAGGTTATCACCAACGCCCATAGTAGATGCTGCTGCGATCGGGCCAGGTGTCGGTGGGATAAATACATGCGCGATGTACAGACCGGAAGAAAGTCCGATTGTCATTGCAACGGAAGATGCTCCGGTACGGTTTACAAGTGCTTTTCTGATCGGGTTCAGGATAACGAAACCGGAGTCACAGAATACCGGGATAGATACAACCCATCCCATCAGTTCCATGGCCAGTTCCGGATGGTTTTTACCAACGATATGGATAACCATATCTGCCAGTTTCAGTGCGGCACCGGTTTTTTCAAGAATCGTACCGATGAGTGCACCGAGAATAATTACGATACCAATACTGGTGAATGTTCCGGAAAAGCCCTGTCCGATGACATTTGCAAGACCAAGCGTTACCGTTCCGTCATCTGCTGTCTGATTCACAAGCGGAATTCCGGCAACCAGACCGAGTAACAATGATACGGTCATGATGGAAATAAACGGATGAATCTTGAACTTCGAAATTGCTACAATCATTAAGATTATCGCGATAACAAACGCGATGATAAGTGGAAAACCTGTCATACTAACTCCCCCTTTTCTCATTTGTTTACATCAGGTTTTTCATTGATGAAATGAATTCTAACAAACTGAGAAAAAGATTTCAAAGTATTCTGACACAAATCAACACGTAAATTTTGTTCTCTGATGCCAAAACAGATGTTTGTATTATTTTTGATTTATTTATTTTTCAAAAATAACTGTAAAAAAATCAAAAACCACTTATCTTCATACGAGCTCTGCGGATTGACATTCAGCACATCACGGATTTTATTATACTGATAAAGGAAAGTATTTTTGTGCATATACAAAGCTTCGGAAGCCTTCGCCGTGTTAAAGTTTGTATCTACCAATGTATTGATCAGCTCCTTGCAGCTGTTCTGCATATCTTCTGACAAAAGCTTTCCATATACATTAAAGATATGATCCAGTTCATCCTCTGGTACAATCGACTGAACGAAATCACAGATATGATCGTAAAAATAAACACTGTTGTGCCTGCTTTTTGTGTTCTTTTCAAGCCATCTGCAATGCCGGTACGCATAATGATATTTTAAAAAGCTGTTCTGAAACGTACCGATATAAAACCGGCACACGATTCCCTCTCTCTGCATCCACTGAAGCGTACCCTGCAGATATTCCGCCAGAATGTACTTATACTCTGCGAACATTCTTTTTTCTGTGGAATCCATTGTCTTAAAAATCAGTATATATTTTTCATCGAGTGCAAAACTGATATCCTCGCTTTTGTGGAGCATGCCTTTTTTGACAGATTCCAGAAAATCCTTCTGATACTGTGGCTGCTCCAGACAGCAGAGAATTGGGATACGGATAATGTCTTCGCGATACTGCAGTTCTTCTGCAAGGCGACGGAGCCCTTTCGGATCTGCATGATCTTCGGAAGTGATCATCTCAATAAAGCGTTCTTTCTTCGTCTGTCTGCGGATAGACTGTAATTTCTGCCTCTCGTATTTAATCAGCACCTCGATCGCCATCTTCGTGATATTTGCGACCGGACGGATTTCTTCGGGCTTTTCCCCGAAACCCCTACCACGCCAATTCTTTTTCCATCGATCTGGATGACCATGTTAATTCCCGGTGCAGTTCCCTCATATTCTTCGGAATCCTCCACCATGATGACATCACGGTCATTATGTGTGATCACGTAAGCTGCCTCATGAAAAGTACCGACTCTCTTCGGATCAACACTGGCAATGATGATCCCGTCCTCGTTCATGATGTTGACATTGTAACTGGTGTACTCACTGACTCTTTCAATCAGTTTCTTTGCAAGTGTCTCTTCTAACATGTCATGTCACCTTACTTTAATTTAAACTGTACATACACCGGATCATGGTCTGAGTAAGAATAACCGGTATTGATATTTTCATATTTCAGACATTCAATATTGTCAGAAACAATAAATCCATCCAGTGTAACGGTATATGTCTCGCCCGGAATATATTCCATATCTGCATTACGTGCACTGTCCCACAGGGAAGCACACTCTTCATCACTCAACTGGTCAATACAGAAAGAAAAATGATCCGGAAGTTCTGCTCTCGGGAACGGATATGCCCATGATTCTCTCTCTGCGGAATCATCCTCAGCAGCCTTCAGATCATGGTTAAAATCACCTCCACAAAGCACATAATTACCTGCATCGTATTCTTTCTTCATATCTGCCGTAAGCATCCGGATCTGGCCTTCCCGGATCTCGTCACTGTTTCCATACGCAGACATATGAAGTTCAAAAATCACCAGTTCTTTTCCGTTGTCAACCGGAACGCGAGAGATGCTGTAGCAGCGGTCCAGATCAAAAAACTTGCTGAAAGAAGTGGATACCGGGAAACTCCTTCGCAGAGAATCCGTCACCGGATATCTGGAAAACAGAGCAAGCCCGGATTTACTGCTGCCATGCGGCTGTGTAAAAGGATAAAACAGAAACGCAGAATCGTAATTCTGTGCAAATACGCAGTCATAATCTGGCATACAGTCTTTCAGAATAGAATATTCATTCACGTGATAGCTTCTTGTAGAATCCAGATCCACTTCCTCGATCAGTGCAAAATCCGGATCATAAGATGTAACCAGATCTCCGGCTCCCTGAACTGTCTCTAGAACGCTGTCTTTACTCTTTGCCCAGGAAGATTTCCCGCCATCCATAAAGAAGCTGAAGTCCGGCGTGTATGCTCCAAAACCAATGTTGTATGTAAGCGCAGAATACTCTTTGCCTGTTGTAAGTTTCGCATCTGCCTGCTCCACGCGGGACTCCACCTCAAGCGGCAGATTGTCTTCGATTCGATGATAGCTCGCATAAAGATAAATAAGATATGCAAGAAGTACAATTACAAGAATGCTAATGATGATACCAATGATCTTAAAAAATTTTTTCGCTGTTTTCATGGTTTTATCCTCGTTTCCTCGTTATCCACAGAAATGTACATGTAAATATGATTCCTTTTACGATTGATGTCACGGAAAGTGCCCACCAGATTCCACTGAGACCGATCAGACCTCCCAATATAATTGCAAGCGGAATTCTTGCACTGGTAAAAGCAATGCTGATGATACTGCAAAGTCTCGTCCTGCCTAGTCCGGACAAGGCCCCGACGGTCGTCAGTTCCACGCACATAAAAGCCTCGCTGAAACCAATAATCACCAGATAGCCGACAGCCGTTGCGACTGCTTTCGGTTCATGAAAAAAGATATCTGCAATTGCCTGAGGAAAACAGATAAATACAAAGCTGATCAGCAGTCCCCAGATACCTACCGTCCACAGAGACGCGCGATATCCTTTACGGACACGGTCCATCTTTCCGGCGCCATAATTCTGTGCAATAAAGGCATTCAGCGCTGCCGCAAAACCATCCGCCGTATTCCATGAAATGGATTCAATCTGCCCGCCGACTCTCTGCGTGGCAACGGCTTCGGCACCGTAGGCAGATACCATTCGCGTCAGTACCATGGAAATCGCACAGTAAGCCATACCCTGAATTGCAGTCGGAATGCCAATCCTGCAGATACCACTGAGATATTCTTTTGGAATTTTCGCCGTCAGACTGATGCCTTTTAATACATTCTCTTTCTTTTGTATGAACACACCAAGGATCATAATCGTCATAACGATTGCCTGAGCTGTTACTGTTGCGATTGCGGCGCCGACCACTCCAAGCTTCGGAAACGGTCCCGGTCCGAGGATCAGCACAGGATCAAGTATCATGTTTGTGACAAGTCCGATCAGATTTGCCAGAAACGGTGTCTTCGAATCACCCTGTGCCGTATACAACCCTGTCATTGTCAGCGTCAGAAACGAAAATACGATCAGACCACACGCAATCTTTGTGTAAGCTAACGCTGCGGTCTGTGCCTCCGGATCCGTCAACTGAAAAAATGCGACCATCTGCCGTGTAAACAAAAGCGAAATAACCGCGTATGCCATTCCCATAAGTGTTGCAAGCTGTACTGCTGCCTGTGCAAAACCATGGGCTCTGTCACGTTCACCGCGTCCGATGCACTGTGCCACTTGCACCTGCCCACCCATCCTTGCCATAGCTGCCAGTCCCTGCGAAAGCCAGGTAAACATACCGCCGACACCTACTCCGGCAACTGCCTTCGACCCAAGAAGTCCAATCCATGCCATGTCTGTAATATTATATAAGGTCCCGAGAAACGAAGAAGCCATGATCGGAATCGCCAGCTTCGTCAGTGTCTTCAGAATAGGACCTTTGGTTAAATTCCCTTCCATCCTCTTTCCCTCATCCATTTTAGTATTCACCTATTAGTCCTATTATACATGATTCATCTGCTATTTTCATTATAATTCTATTAATTATATAATTTCTTTACAGGAACAAAGCCGGTCAGATTTGGCTTCTGACCGGCCACACAAAGCGTATCATTTATTAGTATTTATCCATTCCACAATTACATCTTCATCTACCTGTAGTGCCTGGGCAATCTTCTCCACCGGAAAATTTATTTTATTCATCACTACTGCTGTTTCCTTTGCTTTCTGCAATTCTCCTTCTTTTATTCCGGCCTCGTATTCTGCCTTCTGCAGTTTCCGGTCTTCTTCTTTGTCGTACTCAAATATACACAATACTTAGAAACTTTATCTTCTTCTATGGAAATATCCATCTTTTTACATTTCCTCACATAATCTGTTTATAAGATGGCTTAACATGAACATCATTGTTTCATATTTCATAAAAGACATAATATTCTGATCACACAGAAATTTCAGTTCTGGCTCGAATTCATCATCGCTGCTCCAGAATTGTAATATTACACTTAACTCCTGAAAAACCGGCAATTTGTAGCCTACATCTGATTTACCAAAGGGCACACCGCCAAGTTTTTCACATGCACGTGCAAGTTCTGGTTCCTGATGATCAAATGTACCTTTTATGCTGTCAAAAATATTATTTCTTCCAAATGTGCTTTTCAGGCTGCTTAATGAATCAATAGAGACATATTTTTTAAATGCAAGTGCCGGTTCTCGAGATAAAATGTCATACAATGTCATTGCTTCATTATAATCGGCTTCGGTACCATCATCGGCTCGCAGGATAATCCCATTTTCTACATTAATAGCATAGTCTCTTGCTATAAAACGGACATAAATATTTTTTGCATTTATGACAAGATTCCATTTTTCCGCTGCCAATACAAGATCTTTCTGTGCAAAAACATCTCGCATTCGGTGTTTCATAATCTCATAATTAGATTCTCTTTGCATATTTCTTTCCCCATAAATTTCCGTCAGCTGCCAAAAACTCACACCACGTTTTATTGTGATGTGAGTTTTTAACGTTTATTTATACTTCACCGCTGTTCCGTAAGCAATCACCTCTGCGGCACCGGACATGACCTGTGAAGATCCGTACTTTACACCGATCACTGCATCAGCATCCATCTCTTTGGCCTCGTCGACCATACGCTTTGTGGCAATCTGTCTTGCCTCGTTCAGCATCTCCGTATAACCGACAATTTCACCGCCGACCAGTGTTTTCATACCTGCCATAAAATCTCTGCCGACATTTTTTGTCTGCACAACTGTTCCTTTTACAATTCCAAGTGGCTCAAAATCCACACCCGGAATATACTCAATACTTAGAAGCTTCATCCTCTTCTCCTCCTTCGATCTCTTTCATTCTTCCTGCAAGTGCTACGAGTGTTCCCACAATGATCACTGCCGGAATCCCTGCTATAAGCAGAAGCATTCCCAGTGGGATCGGATCCTGTGTGTTTGCCCAGAATACGATTACGATCGTAATCAGCATAAGCAATATCATAACTGCCGCACCTATGATCGCCCCGTTTCTTTTTTTCTTATGGACATCCATTTTGTTTATATCCATAAACTTTGCACCTTCTTTCTCCATCTGCTCAATTTCTTCCAGACAGTCCTCCGCATTGAGAGAATCCAGTGACCGGTGTTCCAGAATCAGGCGTTCGCAGATATCCTGCATTTTCGAAAGACCCTCCTTACGGTGTTCCAGTTCTTTCAGATGCTGTTCGAGACAAATCTGCAGGCTTTTCTTTTTTTCGAAGAGAGCTTTCATTTCTTCTATGGAAATATCCATCTTGCGGAACAGTTTGATTTCCATAAGCCGATCGACATCTGCCTGATGATATTCCCTGTACCCGTTTTCTGCACGTGCTACATTGAGTAATCCCTGCTCTTCATAAAAACGGATATTTTTTCTTGTGATTCCAACCAGCTCTTCCACCTGTTTGATTTTCATACTGCTACCTCTTACTTTTCTGACAGCCCCGGAAACCATTCACATCGCTGTCTGTATCTGTTTTATACAGCTTCCATAAGGTGGAAGGTCAAGTGTTTTTTCAAATTTCTTTATTTTTGTATATAAATATGCCGCTTTCTCTGAACCACTGCTATTTGTCACTCTTTAATATTGTGACAATGGATGCCAGCAAAAGGAGCATCGGATAAAAAAGCTTCGGCATAATCTGAAAAGCAGAAATTTCACTGCCCAGCTCATTAACTGCCGAAATTGCCACGAGCATCTGTGCACCATATGGAATGATTCCCTGAAAGATACAGGAAAATGTGTCGAGAATTGACGCTGTCTTTCGTGGTGTAATGCCATACTCCTGTGCCATCTCTTTTGCGATCGGATTTGCCATCACAATTGCAACTGTGTTGTTTGCCGTCGCAATATCCATCGCACCAACCAGAAGTCCCATGCCAAGCTGCCCGCCTTTTTTGCCTTGAAAAATCTTGTGAATCCATCCAAGCAGCGCATCAAATCCACCATATTCACGAATCAGGGCACACATCGCCGCAACAAGAATCGCGACCATGCATGTCTCAAACATTCCAGATACACCGGATCCCATGTTTGTCAGAAGTTCCACCGGGGTGATATGTCCTCCGGCAAGCATGATAACAGCTCCTGACACAATTCCGGTCAAAAGAACTACAAATACGTTGATGCCGATAATTCCACCGATCAGCACCAGCACATACGGAAGCACCTGAAGCAAATGGTAGGACTGCGTGACATGTCCTTTTATTTCTGTCTGAAAAGAAAGAATAAGAATCACGGCCAGTGTTACGACCGCCGCCGGAAATGCAATCCAGAAATTTTCCCGGAATTTATCTTTCATTTCACAACCCTGTCCGTTGCATGCCGCAATCGTCGTGTCGGAAATAAATGAAAGATTGTCTCCAAACATTGCTCCGCCCATAACCGTTGCCACACAAAATGCAAGATCAAAACCAGACGCTTTTGACACTGCTGTCGCAATCGGTACCAGAAGTGTAATCGTTCCAACAGAAGTGCCCATTGCCACAGAAACGAAACAGGCCACGACAAATAATACCGCCACGGAAAATCTTGCCGAAATCAGTGTCAGCATGCAGTATGCCACACTTTCCGCGCTGCTTCTTCCTACTACGCCGACAAAAGAGCCTGCTGCAAGAAAAATCAGAAGCATTGTGATGATATTTTTGTCCCCGACACCACGTGCCATAAGCTCCAGTTTTTTATCAAAATCTACTTTTCGATTCTGCAGACATGCGACCAGAATTGCCGCAAGAAACGCAACAACAATCGGCACATTATAAAATCCCATCGGAATTTTCATTACATATTCAAATAAGATACCCAGCCCCAGATACAATACAAGAAATACCCCGATCGGCAGAAGTGCAATGGCATTGCCTTTTTCTTTCTTCATTATCAAAATTCCCTCCTCCATTTAGTAAAGTAAAAAAATATGGGAAGTCTAAGCTTCCCACATAGAAATCTTTATCTCTGTAATTATAATAGGTTATTTCACCACTCCTGTCAATTACAATCCATAGTACGTAATACGAATTTGAAAATACTTATAAGCCGAAAAAATACACCAGTACCAGCTTGATCACAGCAGCTCCACCAAAAGCAACAACTGCAGTTACAACTAATTGCACAGGTTTTGGGAAATTTTCGAACACAAAAACTTTCCTACTCTTGCTCCGCACCTTGCTTAAAGATCCTGTCGTAAATGCTGCCATCATTATGACTGACACAGATACCAAGGTCTCACAATAGCCGGCAAGCTTTCCTAACACATCATTATACATATATGCACCTGTTTCATGCAGAATCCAGTATAGAACCAATGCACAAACTCCCATGACACTTTGGAGCTTCATTTCCTTAAAAATCTTCTCTTTCTCTGTAGTTGCATAATCTGACATTGTTTTAGCAATTTTTCTTTCTTCTTCGTTCATCATCTCGCTTTTCCTTTCTCCACTGATAATCTCAGGAATGCTGATATCATAATAATCTGCAATATCCACAAGAATACTGATATCCGGCATATTGTTTCCAGTTTCCCTTCTGGATACGGTCCTTCCAGAGACATCTAATATTTCTGCCAACTCCTCCTTTCATCATCAAATATAGAATCTGTTATCTGCAAATAACACGACACAAAGCGAGAAATGTCGTATTTTCACTAATAGACACAGTTGTCTACGCGTTTTTAATTTTTCAATTATACAAACTGGAAGCTGTCGCCCATTATATTTTAATACAATTTTGCTAAATGATATTTTTTCGTCCATTTAAATCTGTATAAATAACCCTATTGGGCATTGTAAGGGTAATTTCCTTTATATCCGAGAAATTGTCAAATGAATTTTCGCACAAATCTTTTCTTAAAATCACTAACAATTCTTCCATTTTAGTTTCTTTTGCAATTTGGGGATTTTTAATTCTTTCTATAAATTGAATCATTTCCTCTGAAGCATACAATGGTAACCTATTTGCCTCTAATACAAAAGTCATTTCCGCTTCAATCTTTTCCATACAATCAGGCTTGTTTATATAAAATAACTTTTTGGTAAAAGCCTCAATAAATGCATTATAATACTTCCTTTTCATTTCTCGATCAGCTGCAATTTTCTGTTCCTTTATTTGTGAATTACTTGTTACTTTTACGGCTACTATTGAACCAATAATTGTTAATACAGTCGCTCCAGCTGCTATCAATGCCACAATTATTTCCATTTTCATTCTCACCTTTCCTTATATGTTTTTATTACTGTCAAATTCACATCCACAAATTTATGAACTCAATGCCGTTACCAATGATAAATATCTTTCTGTCTTTTTCTTAATATCATCTTCACTAACACCATAATAGATATACAAATCTTTTGAAATTTTCTCAAACTGTTTCATTACTTTCTTGTTTCCATAATAGGATATACCGAATATATTCCAAATATAATCTATCTCCATCTCAAGAGAATCATCACCGATTCTTATTTCATATAGATGAAATTTCATAGGAATTACATCATCTGGCATTTCGGCGATCATTTCGCTTCGAGTATTTATTTTACAAAAATATTCTCTGACAGATTCTTCATTAGAAATATCCGGCTTTGGAATATCCTTCATTTCTCCTAAAACTTCTGGTTTATGCTGTAAAATTAAACTCTCCTTTAGACTTTTTTGTTGTTCAATATATTTTCTCTCAGTTGAATTAGTTTCAATTAGATTGTAGGTATTCATTGCATATTGTACCAATTCATCAAGAGTATGTGCATCTGCAACCACTTTTTTCTCTACTATCTTACGTCTATATCTGTAGATAATATTTTGTATCCTTACTTTTAGAGGCGTTTTCCGTGTTCTGCCAGCTATAAAAATACTTGTTGGGCCATCTGCGCCACCTATTATTGAAACTTCACTTTTGCTTTTTTCTTTCATAAGTGTTCATCCTCGCAAATACCGATTTCTCAGTTTCAAAAACTGGAAAGTTATCGTTCTCTTTTATGTCTGTCAATAAGCAATAGAATAAACATAACAAGCCATATCATCCATGCAATCAAGCAACCTGTTCCTTGATATTGAATATCTATGATTATTCCTACAATGAACGGCAAAGACATAACCATCATTCTTTTTCCATATGCCTTACACATAGCGTTTTCATCATATTTTTTTCGCTCATCTTCTGACTTCATATTGTAACCAGTCAAAAATCGGGCAGCTTTTCCTTTTGATTTGTAAAAATATATTCCAAATAGAAACATGAGTACTGCCATTGAAAAATCATAAATAATAATGAACATATTACCCGACTCCTTTCAACTCTGTCAAATACCGATCTGTTTCTTACATTCTATCATATTCTATTTCAAAACTCTATTCTTAGATTGCCAAAGAGCAACCTTCCGACTGCCCTTTCTGCTCACATATACACGCTCTCTTTCAACACAATTTCCTCCGCATATGCCTTTATATTATTTATCAATCCAACCCATTTCATCAGATCCTGCACTTTCAGTTGTTCCGTCACACCCTGTTTTTCCACCATCTGCTTTACCAAGATTTCCACCTGCTCTCTAGCCTCCTGGTCGACTCGGTTCAGATGTGCCGTCAGTTCCCCAGTCATAAATAAATACTGGTATCGTGCCGATCTATGCTCTTTCAGGAACTGTTTCCGCAGCATTCCATATTTACCATAGGTCGGTTCTTCCTCATTCACTACCAGATCCGACAGGTAATAGTCTCCATGCAGTGTGTAACTTAATCCATTGCTTCCCATACCTGCCTGTCTTAATTTGTTCGCTATTCTTTATAGCTGTATTCAAATCTTTCATGTAACAGAAAAACCCCGGAAACCTTACGGTTCCGGGGTATCTTACGTTTGGACACAA
>OLSB01001878.1_pt1 | contig 18818 bp, 17 predicted proteins | sample 1672071 | NCBI WGS metagenome assembly OLSB01 (sample SAMEA3136642, study PRJEB25190) | human gut metagenome | biome: human gut; feature: human-associated habitat; material: faeces | place: Austria | collected 2013 | reverse complement strand
TTCATTTTGCTCAAGCAAAATATTCATCGGATAACGCAGTAGGAACAGCAGCTATGGGCGTATATCTTACTGCTAACAAATAATTAAGGGAAAAGTATGTAAATGACGAATCATCATTGATAAATTCGCGCAGTTATCATACAATGGACTGGATGCCTATAAGTATTTGTTTTTTACAAATTATTATAAGGGCTAGATGCCGTAAAAATTTTTAAGGAGGATAACCATGTTCCCAATCGTCAAAAAACGGGTTTTGAACCCAACCGTGACCTACATGGAGATCTTGGCTCCCCATATTGCCAAGAAAGCTCAACCAGGTCAATTCATTATGCTCCGCATTAACGAAGACGGAGAAAGAATCCCGCTGACTATCGCTGGCTACGACAGAGAAGCTGGCACTGTGACCATCATCTTCCAAAAAGTTGGTTACACTACTTATGCTTTGGACGAACTCAACGAAGGCGACAGCCTCCTCGATTTCGTCGGCCCACTGGGCGTTCCATCTGAATTCGAAGGACTGAAAAAAGTCTGCGTCGTCGGTGGTGGCCTGGGTGTTGCTATTGCTTATCCTCAGGCTAAAGCTCTGCATGACATGGGCGTAGAAGTCGACTTCATCGTTGGTTTCAAAAACAAGGACCTGATCATCCTCGAGGAAGAATTTAACAATGCCTGCACCAATCTGTTTGTCATGACCGATGACGGCAGTAATGGCCACAAAGGCTTTGTTACCGCAGCACTCGAAGAACAGCTCAATGCCGGAGTCAAATACGACGCTGTTATCGCGATTGGTCCGCTGATCATGATGAAAGTCGTCTGCGATATGACCAGAGATAAAGGCATCAAAACCATCGTCAGCATGAACCCGATCATGGTAGACGGAACAGGTATGTGCGGTGCCTGTCGTCTTCAGGTCGGCGATGAGATTAAATTTGCCTGTGTAGACGGACCGGAGTTCGACGGGCATCTCGTTGACTTTGATCAGGCTATGAAGAGAAGTCAGATGTATAAGACCCAGGAGGGACGTGCATTACTGAAGCTTCAGGAAGGCGATACCCACCACGGTGGATGCGGACATTGCGGAGGTGACAACTAATGGCAGATGCAAAAATGTTAAAAAAAGTTCCTGTAAGAGAGCAGGATCCGAAGGTACGTGCGACAAACTTCGAGGAAGTATGTCTTGGATATAATCAGGAAGAAGCAATGGAAGAGGCACAGAGATGTCTCGGATGTAAGAAACCGAAATGTGTAGAGGGATGTCCGGTATCCATCAACATTCCAGGATTCATCGAGCAGATCAAAGAAGGCAACATCGAAGAAGCATACAAGGTGATCGGATTATCTTCCGCACTTCCGGCTATCTGCGGACGTGTATGTCCTCAGGAGTCTCAGTGTGAAGGACAGTGTATCCGTGGTAAGAAGGGTGAAGCTGTTTCTATCGGTAAACTGGAAAGATTTGTTGCTGATTACGCTCTGGAGCATGACATCAAACCGGCTGGCGCAGAAGTGAAGAACGGACACAAAGTTGCAGTTATCGGTTCCGGTCCGTCCGGACTTACCTGTGCAGGTGATCTTGCAAAAGCGGGTTACGATGTAACTGTATTCGAAGCACTTCATGAGCTCGGCGGCGTTCTTGTTTATGGTATTCCGGAATTCCGTCTTCCAAAACAGAAAGTCGTTAAGAAAGAAATCGAAAAAGTTAAAGAACTTGGCGTTAAATTTGAAACAAACGTTGTCATCGGTAAATCCACAACTATCGATCAGCTGATCGAGGATGAAGGATTTGAAGCTATATTTATCGGTTCTGGTGCAGGTCTTCCGATGTTTATGGGAATCCCGGGTGAGAACGCAAGCGGCGTATTCTCTGCAAACGAATACCTGACAAGAAGCAACCTGATGAAAGCTTTCGATGATTCTTATGATACACCGATCGCAGCAGGCAGGAAAGTTGCCGTTGTCGGTGGTGGTAACGTAGCTATGGATGCAGCAAGAACAGCTCTGAGACTTGGTGCAGAAGTACATATCGTTTACAGAAGAAGTGAAGCAGAGCTTCCGGCACGAGCTGAAGAAGTTCATCACGCAAAAGAAGAAGGTATTATTTTTGATCTTCTTACAAATCCGAAGGAAATCCTTGTTGACGAAAACGGTCATGTAAATGGCATGAAAGTTGTCAAGATGGAACTGGGCGAGCCGGATGCATCCGGAAGAAGACGTCCTGTTGAAATTCCGGGATCTGAGTATGACATGGATGTAGATACTGTTATCATGTCTCTTGGTACTTCTCCGAACCCGCTGATTTCTTCCACTACAAAAGGTCTTGAGATCAACAAGAGAAGATGTATCGTTGCCGAAGAAGAAACAGGTAAGACATCCAAAGACGGTGTTTATGCCGGTGGTGATGCCGTTACAGGTGCAGCTACTGTTATCCTTGCTATGGGTGCAGGTAAAGCTGGTGCAAAAGGTATCGACGAATATCTGAAAAACAAATAATAAGCAATGCTTATGCGAAGGAGCCTTTGGCCGCTGATGGGATGCGGTCAAAAGGCTTTTTTTTTTCTCGAAAATGTGTTATACTGACCACTGGTAATGTGCCTTTTTATCGAAAAGGACAGGCAAATCATAAGAAAAGGAAAAAGTTATGACGGTTTTATACATCATTTTACTCGCCATTGTACAGGGAATTACAGAGTTTTTGCCGGTCAGCAGTTTCGGGCATCTCTGTTTTGTGCAGAATCTTCTTGGCATGGAGCACGGACCGGGTGTCCTGCTCGAGACCATGCTGCATCTGGGAACACTGGCAGCAATTTTTATGACATTTCAGAAGGATATCCGACATCTTGCGTTCGAAGCGCTGGATATGTTTATGGATCTGATCGGAAATGCAAATCTGTACATACACAACAAAAGGACAGGAGAGCAGCTTCACTACACACGCATTATCAGTAATATATATCGGAAATTTGTAGTTCTGCTCCTTGTATCTATGATTCCTACGGCATTTCTGGGTTACACTGCAAGACGGCTGGTTTCGGTGTCCGCCACGTCCGTATTGATTCCGGGGGCCGGAATTATGGTGACGGGTATTCTTTTGCTGGTTATTGATCTGAGTCGCGTTGGTGGCACGAAGGCAGCGAAAGATGCACATTTTTCTGATGCGATGTGGATCGGTATCTGTCAGGGCCTTTCGGTGTTTCCGGGATTATCCAGAAGCGGACTTACGATCAGTGCAGGTTTAATGAGCGGATTTTCACGTACATTTGCGGTTAAATATTCTTACATATTATCAATTCCGGCAATCGTCGGTGCCATGCTTATGGAACTTGGACAGTTTGGTTCTGCGGACATGACGATCGGGCTTGGATTTGCTTATGTATTTGGGATGATCATTGCAGCAGTGGTCGGCATGCTTACGATTCGTACCTGTCTGCGTCTGGTGCATAAGGGGAAATTCCGCTACTTTGCTTATTATTGTTTCCTTGCAGGATTTATTGCCCTGATCACGAATTCTGCATTATAAAGCTTGAAATTTTAGGAGGGGTGCCAGAGTGGCAGCAACAAAGAAACAGACCAACCGAAAAGGGACCGGCAGGTCTTCTTCCGGACGTAAAAATACAAAAAAGAAAACGACAGCAAAACAGAGTGTGACCAGTGGATTTCAGACAGAGATCATTCTGCTTATCATTCTGGCTGCTTCGATCATTTTGATTTTCAGTAACCTCGGAATGGGAGGTACTGTCGGTGCAACGATCAGCGCGGCATTTTTTGGTGTGATGGGTATCCTTGCGTATCTGTTTCCGATTCTGATCTTCGGATGTGCGGTATTTCTGGTTTCGAACCGCAGGAATCCACTGGCATACAAAAAGGCGCTTGCGGCACTGCTGTTTTGTATCTTTCTGTGTGGACTGATCCAGCTTCTGATGGAAGGATATATGCCAAGTATGACACTGGCTGATTATTACTCCGTAAGTTCTGTTTATCATACAGGTGGCGGTGTGATCGGCGGAGCAATCTGTATTTCGACTACCTCTGCATTTGGAGTGGCAGGTGGTTATGTGATCATTGTTCTGGTATTGTTGATTTCTCTGATTCTTGTAACACAGAAATCTTTCTTCGGATTTGTGTTCCGTGTGTGGGATGCTGTCTGTGCACTTGCACGTGACGGTCATGATATGTATATGGAGGGACAGCCGGAACGTGATTTAAGAAAAGAACTCCGTGTGCAGGAGCGTCGTCAGCGAAGAGAAGAGCGTCAGGCACAGCGTATCCGTGAGCTGGAGGAAGCTCTGGCAGAAGATGCGGCCGCAGAAGATGAAAATGCTGTGGCAAAGGCAGAAAAAGACACAGCAGATAAAGCAGCAGATACAGAAGCAAATACAAAAGAAAAAGAGACTGTTAAAAATACAAAGGCGGCCAATAAGGGAACTCTGAGAAAGAAACGCACCGGATTCCTCGAAGGTACGAAGCTGGCACCTCGTGAGAATGTGGCAGAGGATGCGGGTGCACCTGTGCCATTACAGGAAGCAGATTTTGAAATTCACCGTGCAGAGCCGGTGTATGAAGAATCTGTATATGAAGAATCGGAGGTGCAGGAAGAGCAGAGCATTGAAGCAGAAGAGCAGATGCCTTATGCGGACCCACAGCCTTCTTATACAGAGGAGCAGTCTTATACAGAAGAGCAGTCTCCTTATGCAGAACAACAATTTACTTATGCAGAAGATCAGCCCTCTGCTGATACAGAATCACCATTATCTTATGAAGAACCACAGAATAATTATGTGACGGAGCAACACCGTGATTATGGCGCACCGCAGGAAATTTATCCTGAGGCAGAGCCGGAGCCGGATCATGCTCCACAGCCGACAGCCGCTGCGGAAAAAGCCACTTCACAGCCTGCGAAGAATCCAAAATCTTCTCCGAAGGAGATTGAGAGCGGAATCCAGAATATCCAGAAAGAAATCACGCAGAAAAATGAAGAGGTCAAAAAGGAATATCATTATCCGCCGCTGAAGCTTCTGAAACGTGGTGACGGCAAATCACAGGGAGATTCTGACGAACATCTTCGCAAAACGGCAAAGAAATTACAGGATACGCTGCACAATTTCGGTGTCAATGTCACAGTGACGAATGTAAGCTGTGGTCCGACGGTTACCCGTTATGAACTTCAGCCGGAGATGGGTGTAAAGGTAAGTAAAATTGTAAACCTTGCAGACGACATCAAGCTGAACCTTGCGACACCGGATATCCGAATCGAAGCACCGATACCGGGTAAGGCAGCGGTCGGCATCGAAGTACCGAATAAAGAAAATCATGCGGTCATGCTGCGGGAACTGCTGCAGTCACAGGAATTCCAGACTGCGAAGTCAAAACTGGCATTTGCCGTCGGCAAAGATATTGCAGGTAAACCGGTCGTAACAGATATCGCGAAGATGCCACATCTTCTGATTGCGGGAGCAACCGGTTCCGGTAAATCTGTATGTATCAACACGCTGATTGTCAGCATTTTGTATAAGGCGGCACCGGAAGATGTCAAACTTATCATGATCGACCCGAAAGTAGTAGAACTGAGTGTATACAACGGAATTCCACATCTGTTGATTCCGGTAGTGACTGACCCGAAAAAGGCTGCCGGTGCACTGAACTGGGCAGTTACAGAGATGATGGGCCGTTACAATACTTTTGCGGAGTTTGGTGTCCGCAACTTGCAGGAATACAATCGAAAGGTTGATGGAATGCGTATTCCGGAAGGGGAAGAACGACCGGAACGAATGCCGCAGATCGTGATCGTGGTAGACGAGCTTGCTGACCTTATGATGGTTGCACCGGGCGAAGTTGAGGATGCAATCTGCCGTCTGGCACAGCTTGCACGTGCTGCCGGTATTCATCTGATCATTGCAACACAGCGTCCGTCTGTAAACGTTATTACCGGTCTGATCAAGGCAAATATGCCGTCTCGAATCGCTTTCTCTGTTTCTTCGGGTGTAGACTCCAGAACCATTCTGGATATGAACGGTGCCGAGAAACTTCTGGGCAAAGGTGATATGTTGTTTTATCCGCAGGGATATCAGAAACCGGCACGACTGCAGGGCGCGTTTGTATCGGATGAGGAAGTCAGCGCAATTGTTGACTTTCTTGCAGATAAGAATCCGGGAACACAGTACAATACACAAATCGAACAGCAGGTAAATACGGTCAGTATGTCTGCAGGAGGCACCTCTTCCGGGGATGAGAGAGATATTTATTTCGTGGATGCCGGTAAATTTATCATTGAGAAAGAAAAGGCATCGATCGGTATGCTTCAGAGAATGTTCAAGATCGGATTCAACAGAGCTGCCAGGATTATGGACCAGTTGTGTGATGCTGGGGTTGTAGGTCCGGAAGAGGGGACAAAACCGCGTAAAGTACTGATGTCGCAGGAACAGTTTGAAAATTACTTAGAGGAAAACGGCTGATGGAGATACGAATCGTAACAGTAGGAAAAATCAAAGAAAAGTATCTGAATGACGGAATCGCAGAATATGCGAAACGTCTCAGCCGTTACTGTAAACTCACATTCTGTCAGGTGCCGGATGAAAAAACACCGGACAAAGCTTCGGATGCTCTGAACGAACAAATCAAAAATACAGAGGCGCAGCGTCTGATGAAACAGATCCGTGAGCAGGATTATGTGATCGCGCTTGCACTTGACGGTAAGATGCTGGATTCCGTAGAACTTTCGGAAAAAATCAGCCGTCTGGGTGTGGAGGGCAAAAGTTCGATTGCCTTTGTAATAGGTGGTTCACTTGGACTTGGAGAAGAAGTTTTACGCAGGGCAGATTATAAGCTCAGTTTTTCAAAAATGACTTTTCCGCATCAGCTCATGCAGATGATTCTTCTCGAGCAGATATATCGAAGCTATCGGATTATAAATCATGAGCCGTACCATAAGTGACGGCAGCATTGTAGAAACATTCTGGACAGTCCGGTTTGTAATAAAGGATTCCATAAAGGAGGATAAGTGATATGACAACAGAAAGAATAGAGAACATGGCGGGTGGTCAGGGACACGTACTGATCAAAAGACTTCTTAACGAAAAACAGTTAAACGGTAAATGTGGCCTGTATGCAGAAGTAACACTGGAGCCGGGATGTTCTCTGGGATACCATGAACATCACAACGAAAGCGAAACTTATTATATCCTTTCAGGAAAAGGCATCTACAGTGACAACGGCACACTGCGTATGGTAAAAGCCGGAGATGTGACCTTTACATCGGACGGTCAGGGACATGGAATGACAAATACCGGGGATGAAGACCTTGTTTTCATGGCACTGATCATACTGGACTAATAAGCGAAACGGAGGAAGTACACATGGCTGAACTGGATACTGCAAAATTCGAAGAATTTATTTCCGCGTATCCGATATATGAATATCGTATTCTGGACACGTCTGATCTTTCTGTAAAAACAAGAGTACGTCAGATCTGCAAACAGGAATGTGAACGATATGGAAGTACATGGGCCTGTCCTCCGGCGGTCGGTACACTTGAGGAGTGCGAAAAAAAGATCCGCAGCTATGGAAAGGCTGTGTTTTTTTCCAGTGTTGCAGAGGTTTCAGATCTTATGAATATGCAGGAGATGCTTTCTACAAGAGATGCGCATGAAGATCTGACTACTGAAGTTGCCGGATTTCTGAGGGAACAGGGATTTGATACCTTTACTCTGTCAACGGAATCCTGCGATATCTGTGAAACCTGTGCTTACACACAGGGCGAACCGTGCAGATTTCCGGAGCGGATGCATCCCTGTCTGGAAAGCCATGGTGTTGTGGTAAGTGAGATTGTTGAGAAAGAACACATGGAATATAACCTTGGCGGAAATACCATTCTCTGGTTTTCCATGGTCCTGTACCGAACTGCATAAACATTACATAACGAAGACCTCTCCGGCATAAAGTAGTGATAAAGACCGGAGAGGTTCTTTTTATGAAAAAAGAAAAAGAGCGAAAGAACTGGCGCGAAAATCTGGTCACTTCACTGGAGGTTCCGGGTGATCTGGCTATGAAAGAAACGATCATTACGCTTACAGGACGGAATCATGCCGTAGTCTGCAATTACAAAAGCATTCTCCGGTATCAGCAGGAGGAGATCGTTGTGCTGGGATTTCATGGAAAGGTAGTCATCCGGGGGAAAAGACTTATGATTCCGAAATATACATCCGAGGAAATGCAGATAGAGGGAATGATTTCAGAAATTGTAATGGAATAATTGTAATAGAAAGTCAGGAGGCTGTTATGAAAGATCTGACCGGATTTCGAAAAGGCGCTGTCAGAATTCGGGTTCAGGGAGAACAGACGGAGCGTTTTCTCAATCTCTGCAAAGCCCGTGAAATAAAAATTTCAAGGCTGATTCGAACGGGTGACCAAAGTCTGGAGGGAAATATACTGATAGCAGATTTTTTCAGACTTTCACCGATTCACAGAAAAACGGGTGTAAAAATACATATTCTTGAAAAACATGGACTGCCCTTCTTTTTTTACCGAAGTAAAAAGAGAAAGGCTTTTTTTATCGGAATCTTTGCCTGTGCCCTGATTTTGTTTGGCTTGTCGGGGCGTGTCTGGGAAATTGACGTGTCGGGAAATGCACGGAACAGTACACAGGAGATCCTGGATTTTCTTAAAGAGGAAGGCATTGTGCATGGGATACAGCGGAGTAAGATCAGCTGCAGTGCCATTGCTACGACAATCAGGGAAAACTATAATGACATTACCTGGGTGTCGGCCAGAATTGAAGGAACATGTCTTGTGATTACAGTCAAAGAGGGGATTTTTACAGATGCAGCGGAGAAGGAGGAAAACACTCCCTGTAATCTGACTGCAGATCAAAATGGTGTGATCGTACGGATGATCACGCGGGCGGGATATCCGAAAATGCATGTCGGTGAGGAATGCCACATCGGAGATGTACTGGTTTCCGGCTGCCTGGAGCTGAAAAACGACAGTCAGGAAGTGGTAAGGTACGAAGGCGTTCATGCGGATGCGGACATTTATATAAAAAGAAAAAAAGCATATTACCGGGAAATTCCGCTGGAATATCAGGCAGAGGAGTATGATGGCAGGGAGCGAAAAAGCTATTTTTTCAAAACAGGAAATACTTATCTGGAACTGGGAGGAAGTGCCGAAAACAACTGGCAGAATACCATGGAGGAGAAGATCCTACGGCTGACAGACAGTTTCCGTCTGCCGTTTACAGTGGGCAAAATCACCCGGAAACACTACGAAACAGTGAGCAGAGAATACACCGAAAAAGAGGTCCGCGCGCTTGCATGGAGCACTTTACAGCTTTACGAGGAAAAATTAATTGAAAAAGGGGTTCAAATATCTGCAAATAATGTTAAAATAGAGGTTGACCACAAGACCTGTATAAGCAAGGGTTTTCTGGAAATTATAGAAAAAATCGGAAGGGAGACTCCTGTAGAAATACCGGAGCAGCCTGCAGAAAGGACAACAGAGGATGGCGAACAGCATTATTGAGCTATATACGCAGGTTCCTGCAGATCTGGAGGGAAATGTGTTCGGACAGTTTGACGAACACCTGAAACTGATTGAACGGACACTGAATGTCACACTGATCTCAAGAGACGGATTGTTAAAGATTCTCGGGACAGAGCAGAGTGCCACTCAGGCAAAGAAACTGATAGAAGAACTGGTGGGGCTTGCCGGAAAGGGCAGCACCATTACGAGACAGAATGTAAGTTACGGATTGTCACTTGCGATGGAAGAACGCAATCAGGTGCTTACAGAGATAGATAAAGATTTTATCTGTAACACAATACAGGGACGTCCTATTAAGCCAAAGACTTTAGGACAGAAGGATTACGTAGAGCAGATCCGCAAAAAAATGATCGTCTTCGGTATCGGACCGGCAGGAACCGGTAAGACATACCTTGCAATGGCGATGGCGGTCACTGCATTTCGAAATGAAGAAGTCAGCCGTATCATTCTGACACGACCGGCGATCGAAGCAGGCGAAAAGCTTGGCTTCCTGCCGGGTGATCTGCAGAGTAAGGTAGATCCGTATCTTCGCCCGCTGTATGATGCACTGTATCAGATCATGGGTGCAGACAGCTTTGCAAAGAACATGGAGCGTGGACTGATCGAAGTCGCACCACTTGCCTATATGAGAGGTCGTACGCTGGATAATGCCTTTATCATTCTGGATGAGGCACAGAATACTACACCGGCACAGATGAAAATGTTTCTGACGCGTATCGGTTTCGGCTCAAAAGTTGTTGTGACCGGTGATGCTTCGCAGAAAGATCTTCCGCGTGATGCGGTATCCGGCCTGGATGTGGCAGCAAAAGTACTCAAAAAGATCGATGACATCGGTTTTTGTCAGCTTACCAGCAAGGATGTTGTGAGACATCCGCTTGTACAGCAGATCGTACAGGCATATGAAGATTACGAAAAGAAACAGAAACCGTCCAGAAGTACCGGTGGTACAAGGACAGTCCGGAGGAAAAAGAATGACCATACAGATTGATTATGAAGCAGAACGAAAACTTGATATAGATTATGAGAAACTGGCATCAAAGGTAGCGGCTCACATCCTTGAAACAGAGCATTGTCCGTATGATGTCTGCGTAAATCTTGTGATCACTGACAATGAGGAAATCAAACGTGTCAATACAGAATTTCGTTCGATCGGAGCACCGACGGATGTGCTTTCTTTCCCGATGATCCCGTTTGAGACACCGGCAGATTATTCAGTTATTGAAGGTGATGACAGTTATTTTGATCTCGATACAGAAGAACTGATTCTTGGCGATGTGATGATTTCCGTAGACAAGGTTTATGCACAGGCAGAAGAATACGGACATAGTACCGAAAGAGAGTTCAGCTTTCTTTTTGCACACAGCATGCTTCATCTTCTGGGATATGACCATATGGAACCGGACGAGGCGGCAGTGATGGAGGCGAAACAGGCAAAAGCACTCGAAGATCTGGGAATTACCAGATAAACAGATTGACATACTGGAGAATAGATAACATGAATTACCGTGAATTACTGAAAGACAAAAAACGTATCGTGGTCAAGGTCGGCTCTTCTTCCCTGATCCACAAAGAAACCAATAAACTGGATCTTCGCAAGCTGGAAGTCCTTGTACGCGAATTAAGCGATCTTCATAATCAGGGCAAAGATGTCGTACTGGTTACTTCCGGTGCGGTGGCAGTCGGCGCATCTGCGTTCGGAATGCATGAAAAACCCGTGGAATTAAAGAAAAAACAGGCTTGCTCTGCAGTCGGACAGGCACGTCTGATGATGATCTATCAGAAACTTTTTTCAGAATATAATCAGATGGCAGCACAGATTCTGATGACCAAAAACACAATGGTTAACAACCTGAATCGCATAAATGCCCGAAATACATTCGAAGAGCTTCTTGAACTCGGGGCAATTCCGGTTGTCAACGAAAATGACTCGATTTCAAGCTATGAGTTGGAGATGCTGGAATCTTTCGGTGATAACGATACACTGTCAGCAGTAATTGCAGGACTGATCGGAGCAGATCTTCTGATTTTGCTTTCAGATATTGACGGTCTGTTCACTGATGACCCGAATACCAATCCGGATGCAGAGTTTATTGATACTGTGGAGAAACTGGATGACCGCCTGCTCAGTATGGGCAAAGGACCGAAGAGCAAAGTCGGAACAGGCGGCATGGCGACGAAACTGACTGCTGCCGAGATTGCAACATCCGCGGGAGCAGATATGATCATTGCCAACGGCAGAGATTTTCATATCATCCACAAACTCATCGAAGGCAGAAAATACGGCACGCTGTTTGCCGGTAACAAAAAAGAAGAATTTTATCTGATCGACTATATAGAAAAGCTTCTCTAGGAGGGAACCGATATGATGGACAATACAAAGATCGACCGTATCAACACACTTGCACATAAGGCAAAGAGTGTAGGTCTTACAGAAGAAGAAAAGAAGGAACAGGCAGAACTCAGACAGGAATATCTGGCGGCTGTACGTCAGAATCTGAAAGCACAGCTCAACAACATTGATGTCAAAGAAAAAGATGGTTCAGTTACAAATCTGGGTGAAAAATATGGAAGAAAAAAAGCAAATTAGAAAACAGATTTTTGCAGCACGAAAAGCACATACCGATGAGCAGATCGAAGAATGGAGCCGGATGATCGCTGATCGGGTGACCACACTTCCGGAATATAAGGATGCGAAGCGTATTCTTGCTTATGCAGATTATAACCATGAAGTTATGACCGGGTTTATTATCGAAGCCGCATGGCGGGATAGCAAAGAAGTTGCCGTACCGAAGGTAGTCGGTCAGGATATGGTGTTTTATAAACTGACAGATTTTGCACAGCTTGAAAAGGGCTACTTCGGGATTCCAGAGCCGGCAAGGGGTGAGATCGTTCAGTGGGAAGATGCCATGATGGTCATGCCGGGAGTGGCATTTGATAAAGAAAATCACCGGGTCGGCTATGGCGGTGGCTTTTATGACCGCTTCCTGGAAAAACATCCGCAGATCAGACGTGTGGCAGTGGCATTTGAATTTCAGATGCTCCCGGAAGTCCCGACAGAATCCACGGATATTTCGCCGGAGATCATTGTTACAGAAAAATCAGCTTATCATCTTAAATAAAAGGGCAGATGCCCCGGGGAGGTCATGCAATGAATAAAATGCTGTTACAACTTGGAATGAATGCAAAAGAAGCAGAAAATACCATACGCACGATCACGACAGACCAGAAGAATCAGGTGCTTGCGGCGGTTGCCGATCATCTGGTCGAATCGACAGACAAGCTGCTGGAAGCGAATGTAGCTGATGTGACAAATGCGAAGCAGAACCACATGCCGGAAGGGCTGGTTGACCGGCTTATGCTGAGTCTGGAGAGAATCGAGGGTATGGCAGAGGGACTCAGACAGCTTGTGGCGCTTGAAGATCCGATCGGAGAAGTCACCGGCATGAAAAAACGTCCGAACGGTCTTCTGATCGGGCAGAAACGTGTGCCGCTCGGTGTGGTCGGTATTATTTATGAGGCGCGTCCGAATGTGACAGCCGATGCATTTGGTCTCTGTTTCAAAACAGGCAATGTGGTGATCCTGAAAGGCGGTAGTGACGCGATCCATTCCAATGAGGCAATCGTGGATTGTATCCGCGAATCTCTGAAAGCATGTGGCGTTACGGAAAATGCGATCCAACTTATTGCAGATACTTCCAGAGAGACTGCGGCAGAATTCATGAAAATGAACGAGTATGTAGATGTGCTGATTCCGAGAGGCGGTAAGGGTCTGATCAAGGCGGTTGTGAACCAGAGCACGATCCCGGTAATTGAGACCGGTACGGGAAACTGCCACATTTATGTAGATGAGAGTGCAGATCTGGATATGGCAGTGAATATCATCCTCAATGCAAAGACGCAGCGTGTAGGTGTCTGCAACGCGTGTGAATCACTTCTGGTGCATGCTAATGTAAAAGAAAAACTTCTCCCGGTACTTGCACAGAAACTGAAAGAAAAGCATGTGGAGATGCGAGCGGATAAAGAAGCGCATGAACTGATGCCGGGATCTGTAGATGCCACAGAAGAAGACTGGGGAACGGAATATCTGGATTACATATTGTCAATCAAAGTGGTGTATTCTGTAGACGAGGCAATTGCACATATCAACCGTTATAACACAGGACACTCTGAGGCGATCATCACCAATGATTATACCAATGCCCAGAAATTCCTTGATGAAGTGGACGCGGCAGCAGTATATGTAAATGCCTCCACGAGATTTACCGACGGATTTGAGTTCGGTTACGGTGCAGAGATCGGTATCAGTACCCAGAAGCTTCACGCCAGAGGACCTATGGGATTACTTGCTTTGACGACCACGAAATATATCATCTACGGAAACGGACAGATTCGTCAGTAATATTGGACAAAAGAGCGCATGTGTTGATTTGACATTTAAAGTGTGCGTGTGTATAATTAGTTACAGCTTACAGACTCATAATGGAGGAACATTAAATTGAGACGAAAACAGTTATTTGCAATAATTCTTGCAGGGGCACTTGCAGCAGGAAGCGCTCCGGCAGCAGTATTTGCCGCAGAGAGTGATATGGCGGCCATGTCAGAAGAAGGTGTCGGTAATGCCGGTTCCGAAGAAGCAGGAAGCGAAGACGGAAGCAGTGATGCAGAAGCACCTGTAACAGATGGTGCGGATGCAGCAGATGCAGCAACTGATACACCTGCAGCAGATAATACAACTACCGATGAAACACCGGCAGCGGACAATACCGGAGCGGCTGAGACACCGGCGGCAGAAGATCCAGCTACAGCAGATACGACACTGCCAGAAGAAGTTCAGACACAGGAGCAGACGGAAGAGAATAAAGAAGTGGATCCGCAGGAAGGTGAGAGCACAGAAACTGTAGAAGATACGGGAATTGTGATCGCTGATGCTGATGGAAATCCTATTAAAGATGCTGATGGAAATGTAGTATACTATAAGACCTTGCAGGAAGCTGTTGATGCGATAGCAGATTATTCAGAAACGAATCCGAATGCAACGACTATCCAGATTACAAAGTCTGTTGTACTTGACAAGACAATTGAAATAACCGGAAAAAAAGTGAGTATTCAGGCTGCTGCTGCCGGAGTTACCATTTCCAGAAAGACAGAAGGTGAAGCTTTCACAGGAACGATGTTCTCTGTAACAGGAGAGAACAGCTGGCTTCAGCTCTTTGCAGATGGTACAGATGATGCGACACTTACAGTTTCCGGTGAACTACCAGCGAATGGTGTTATAGAAGCAGAAGCAACAGGTGCGATAATTGATGTTCAGAGCGGCGGTACATTTGGGCTGAATTCAGGAGTTACTTTGACAGGTAACAATTATGCGGAGGGTGGTTCTGCGATTAACTGTACAGGTGGTAAGATTGTTTTAGCAGGTGGTACTGTTACTAATAATGACAGTGGAGATAAGGGTGCCGTGTATAGTGACACAGATATCTCTATGGAGGGAGATGCCAGTGTCAGCGGAAATGTTGACAATAAGAACATCTATCTGGGTGAAAATGCAAAACTGACTTTAACTAAAGTAACAAGTGTTCTGACAGGTCAATCTACATTTACTCATATAAAAGCCCAGGATGGTCTGGAAGTAATTGCAGGAACAACTGATATGACGAAGGATGAGTTTGCTACTGCCATAAAGAATATTACCTATGATGATACTACAAACTATGAGTACAGTATTGGTTCAGATGGATATTCTGTAGCATTGAAGAAGAAATCTTCAGGTGGTAAAGACGATCAGGATAAGCCAACAGATTATGAAATCACATATAAAGCCGGTTCAGCGAAGTGGCGTGATCATACAACCGTTGAGGCTAAGTTTACGGTTACAGGTGACTGTGAATGGGCTTATGTAGTGGTCAAAAAAGGCACGACTAAAGTAAGTCCTAAGAAACTGTCCAAGTTTACATCTGCCAAGAAGAATACTTCTTTTACAGTGGTTGCGGAGAATATACCGGAAGAAGACTCGAAAATAATTGTGGTTGCCCGACGTAATAGCAGTGACAAAGATTATAAACAGGCGAAACCGGTATATCTTTATACGTCTGCTATGAAAAAAGCCCGTCCGGCAAAACCGCAGGCTACAGCGACTATACGCCCGGCAAGTACTCCTAAAGTAACAGAAGGAACGGTAACCGGATTTGAAGATTCTATTAAATTCTTCCCGGGAAAAGTGTATACATTTACACCAACAGGAGCGGGACAGGATAACCAGAACCCTGTAACCGGCGATGAGAGATGGATTCCACAGTACTGGACATTTTCTACATCCAATGATGCAGAGAAACATACAAAGTGGCAGATCAGTGCACCGAAGGGTCAGCAGCTGAAGGGTAAAGGCTCCGTGACATATACGATTTATATTTACTGTAAGAAGCAGGTTTATAATGGAAAGAAATGGGTGGACACAGATGTAGTTCAGCCATATAAATCTCAGTTCACCGCAGTAGAGTATACGGATAAAGAACTTGCAGACTATCTTGCAGAACTTTCCGGTACACCGGCACAGGATGACGCGGATGGCGGAGACGGCGGAGACGGCAGTGGCGGAGATGGCGGCACAGATGCAGAATTGACTGCAACGGCAGCAGCATCCGCAAAAGATGCAGGCTCCAAATCCAAATCTGCAGTATCTACAGCCGACGAATCCCCGATCGGTACAATGTCTGTACTTGCAGCACTTTCACTTCTTGCAGGCGGTTATGTAGTGGTCCGCAAACGCAAAAAAGAAGAAATCTGATTCACATAAGAAATATTTTTAAGAGGCAGGTCTTTTGACCTGTCTCTTTTCATATACTGATAAAGGAACAAATAATTTTTTTTATACATAGCAGGAACGACGATATGATCAAAACAAATAACACACCCTGTACATATGAAGAACTTTATTACGAAATGTGGGAAACGGCAGGACGCTACAGTAAGATTACACGCTTTCAGGTAATCGGAAGCTCTCATGATGAACGAATGATCCCGGCAGTATGGGTTGGAAATGGTAACCAGACAGTTTTTTGCATTGCCGGGATGATCGGTACAGACCGGCATATGCCCGGCTATCTGGTGGAGATGATGAAAGAATACACAAGAGCCTGGGAATGTGGCTGGAAACTTGAAGAAATCTATGATCTCAGAGATTTATTTGAAAAGTGGACAATCTGTTTTGTCCCGATTTTAAATCCGGATGGCTATGAAATCTATGAGAATGATTTTTTTGCCATACGTAATCCGATCTATCGGCAGATGCTTCGTATGCAGGAAGTCTCCTGCAAAGAATTTACCGGCAATGCCCGTGGAATAGAACTCAGGAAAAATTTCCCTACCGGTTATTACCGGAGAAAGCAGATCCACCAGCAGCCTGCAAGTGAAAATGAAACGAAGGCGCTGGTAAGACTGTTTCAGGATGATCCCGGCAGAGGCCTCCTTTCCTTTGGATATGCCGGCAAACGAATTGTGTATTTTCGCCAGTCTCAGGCATTCACTGCGAACCAGAAATCATACCGCATGGCACGACATCTGCAAAAATGCAGTGCTTCCGATATGGACAAAAAGAATTTCCATCTCGAAGATGTGGAACCTGCAGGACGACAGGGATACGGTTCCCCGGAACAATTTTACACTGAAATCTGTCACCAGCCGGCATTTCGTATCGAAGTGCCCTGCGAAAATGAAGTGCATGCTGCTTCCATTGAAAAACAGATTGAATACAGAGAAATCCATACCCTGCCGCTGGAATATATTTTTTCACTGTAATCGGGACATTACCTGTGAACGGAGTGAACAGTAACATCGGAAGTACAAATAGATGAGACAGTGGAGATAACGCTTGCACAAGCCCTGAAATTACGGTATGATTATAAGATGCAATTAATTAATTTACTATTATAAATGATTATTATAACGAAGGAGTCAGTACAAAATGACAAACGAATCCTCTAAAGAGAAAAAGACTACAAGCGCAGAAGAAACTCTGCGTCAGCGTTCATTTATAGAACTTGCGCAGGCATTAACTGCACAGAAATCCAATGCGGCAGGCCGTCCGCTTACTTATTGCCTGACGACATTCGGCTGTCAGATGAATGAAAAGCAGTCAGAGGCCGTAGCAGGAATTATGGACGAAATCGGATATGTACGACAGGATAATGAAGAGGCGGATGTGGTTCTTTACAATACCTGTACTGTTCGCGAGAATGCAAACCTCAAAGTATACGGAAGACTTGGCCATCTGCACAGTCTGAAAGACCGCAATCCGGATATGAAGATTATTCTTTTTGGCTGCATGATGCAGGAACAGCATGTAGTTGACAAGATCAGGAAATCCTATCCGTTTGTTGACCTTGTATTCGGAACACACAACATCTTTAAATTTGCAGAGCTTTTTTATGAGATGCTGCAGTCCGATCAGCAGATTGTCGATATCTGGGAAGGAACAGACCAGATCGTAGAAGATCTTCCGACAGAACGTAATTATACATTTAAGTCAGGTGTTAATATTATGTTTGGCTGCAACAATTTCTGCAGCTATTGTATTGTACCATACGTACGCGGACGTGAGAGAAGCCGTGAACCGGAAGCAATCGTAAAAGAGGTAAAACGTCTGGTCGCAGATGGTGTCTCGGAAGTCATGCTCCTCGGACAGAACGTAAACTCTTATGGAAAAACACTGGAGCATCCGGTTACATTTGCACAGCTTCTGGAAATGCTGGAAGATGTGGAAGGCCTGAAGCGTATCCGCTTTATGACTTCTCATCCGAAGGATCTTTCTGATGAACTGATCGAAACAATGGCAAAAAGTAAAAAGATCTGTCATCATCTTCATCTGCCGCTTCAGTCCGGAAGCAGCCGTATTCTGAAGATCATGAACAGACGCTACGATAAGGAAAAATATCTGAATCTGGTCGAAAAGATCCGTAAGGCAATCCCGGATATTTCCCTGACTACAGATATCATTGTTGGTTTCCCGGGAGAGACTGAAGAGGATTTTCAGGAAACTCTGGATGTTGTAGCAAAATGTGGTTATGATACTGCATTTACGTTCCTTTATTCAAAGAGAAGTGACACACCTGCTGCCGCTATGGAGAATCAGATTCCGCAGGATGTGGCGAAAGAGCGTTTCAACCGTCTTCTTGCACTGGTACAGCAGGAAGGTCGTACACGTTCTTCCAGATTCGAAGGTTCCGTACAGGAAGTACTGGTAGAGGAAGAAAGCAAAGAAAAAGGAATTTTTACAGGAAGAACCGAATATAATC
>OLSB01001877.1_pt1 | contig 18821 bp, 13 predicted proteins | sample 1672071 | NCBI WGS metagenome assembly OLSB01 (sample SAMEA3136642, study PRJEB25190) | human gut metagenome | biome: human gut; feature: human-associated habitat; material: faeces | place: Austria | collected 2013 | reverse complement strand
GTGTAGCCATGCCGCCGCGGATATGCCGCTCGGCCTTGTTGATATCCAGCAGCTCCCGCACCTGTTTGTACAGCGCGGGATTGACTGTTTTCAGCCTCTCGGTGAGATCCTTGTGTACAGTGCTTTTGGAAATGTTAAACTGCTTCGCGGCAGCGCGAACGGTAGCTTTGTTTTCAATTATGTACACCGCCAGGTCGCAGGCCCTCTCCTCAATATTTGTATGCACATATACCACTCCCCAAACTCACATAGTCAATGTATATGTGCAGGGAAAGACAGATATGATTTCAGGCGCATGAAAGCGCGCTTATGCCGCCGCGCAAAAACAAGAATTGACCTTTTTAGGCATCCGTGATAGAATTAAACAAAAATAATATTGATTTGGGAAATACGGTTTGAAAAGTTGTTGACTGAGTAGATATGGGTCAAACCGGACAGGGATAAACAGGTTTTGACGAGCTGATTATCGCCCATGCTTCATAACAAGCCTTGCAAATACGCGGAGTATTAGCTGCGACTTGTTATTTTGCCTGAACGACAATCATCTCCGTCAAAACTGCCCGCACCTGACACGGAACAGTTTTTGAGTACTTTTCTCTTTGAGGTACGTATGCGCAGACGTCCACCAACACTAAAAGGGCCTGTGTCAGGCTGCTTATCACTGTCCCGTTTGCCCCAAAAGGGAATCCGGTCAGAATCCGGAACAACCGCCATTACTGTATTTGACGTAAGAGAGCATATGCCATTGGGAAAGCTGCGCTTTTCCGAGAAGGCTGTTCTTCCCGCGCACTTGGTTTCGCGGGATCATAAGTCAGGATACCTGCCGTATTTTTAGGTTTAACACAGCTTTGGTGAGAAGAGTGCAGCCGAATGATCAATGCCGTAACGCGGCTTTGAAGCGGGAGCGCTCTGCTCGTCCCGGCTCCAAAGTCTTTTTGCGCTGATTTTTTGCTGCACTCTTCCTGCCGACAGGCGGGGAGAGTTTTTTATGATTTCTGAGGAAAAAACAAAATGGGCGGCAGATGTGCTCAGGGAAAAGTCCGCTGAGCTCGGCAGGCTGCCCCAAAAAAGCGATTTCGACCCGGTCACGCTTTCAAGGATAAAAGCCTTTCTCGGCCCGTGGCCGCGGGCTCTTGAAGCCGCCGGACTGAAACAAGCCAAGAGAAAATAAGGAGGACAACATGAAAAAGAAAGTATTGAGCCTGCTGCTCGTTTTGGCAATGGTGCTGAGCCTTGCGCCTGTCGGCGTGCTCGCCGAGGTCGATCCCTTCGGCGACAATCCCTTCTATACTTCCGTGGGAAGCATCGCCGGTGTGGAGAAAAACGGCTATACCTTTACCGAGTGGGACGGGACTGAGCTGAAGCTTGACCTTTATACCGTCTCCGTGCCCTTCGGTACCCAGGGTGTAACGCTCAGTTTTAAGGAAGACCGTATCGCCTACGGCTATGACGCAAACGGCGTGTATGTTTCCTCCTGCGGCAGCACCGGCGACGGAAGCTACGCGGATAACGGACAGGCCGGCCAGACCTCCGCCCTCGTCAGGGCGGACGCTAATGGCAAGCTTCCCGCGTATGTCCATGTCCAGACTCCCTACGACAGCAATTGGAACTCGACTACGCTCTACGCGGTCAGATTTGAGTATACACATCTGTTCTCCACCAGTGTCAACGGCGTGGCGATGACGGAGGTCTCCTGTGAGCCCAACGCCTACAGCTATTATGATTACATGAGCGGAAAGACCACCCAGGTCGCGGTCTACACCGTGACCGTTCCTGCCGGCACCGTGACGGTGGACTTTGAGTTTTCCGATAACATATTGGCGTATAACTACACCAAGGACGGAAATTACCTTTGCGGCTATTATGATGGAGACACTATGTATACGGGCAGCCTGACGGCTTCCGTTCCGGTTGACTACGGCACGGAGTCTGCCCCCGCCGACGGCGAGCCGGACTATATCCAGATACAGACGCCCTATGATAAGGACTGGAATTCCACGCTGCTGTACGCGGTGACGTTTGTGTATGACGGCGGCAGCGGCGATGATGCTGATATTCAGAAGATATACGCCGAGACAAGGGCATATCTCGGCGCTGCTGCGGCAAAAGACCCCGCCGGAGTGAGCGACTGGGTCGCGCTTGGCCTTGCCCGCGACGGCGTTAAGCTCGACGACGCCTACTACAACGCGGTTTGCGCGTATGTTGCCGAGAATATCAACGACAAGGGTCAGCTCAGCAGCAGATTATCCACCGAAAATTCACGCCGTATCCTTGCGCTGACCGCCCTTGGCCGCGACGTGACCAATGCAGCGGGTCATGACCTGCTTATTGGGCTTTCCGAGCTTAGCTATGTCACCAGGCAGGGGCTTAACGGCCCGGTGTATGCGCTGCTGGCGCTTGACTGCGGAGGATACGATGTCCCCGAGGGCGGCACCGCCACGCGCGAAGCGCTCATTAACGCGATACTTGCCAAGGCTCTCCCCGCAGGCGGCTGGGCATATTCCGGCTCCGAGGCCGATCCTGACATGACCGCCGTGGCGATACAGTCGCTTGCACCGTATTACGGCAGCAATGAAAGCGTAAAGTCTGCGGTGGACAGGGCTCTTGAAGTCCTGTCGGCTATGCAGACCGAAAACGGCGGCTTTATCAGCAGCGGCAGTGAAAACAGCGAGAGCGGCGCACAGGTCATCATTGCGCTGACAGCCCTTGGCATAGACCCCGAAAAGGATGCCCGCTTTGTGAAAAACGGAAAATCCGCGCTCGACGCGCTCTGCTCTTACGCCGTTGACGGCGGAGGCTTTAGGCACATTGCCGCAGATTCAGCGGCCGACGCTGTAGCCACACAGCAGGGCTACTGCGCGCTGGTTGCCTATCAGCGCTTTAAAAACGGAAGCAGCAGCCTGTATGATATGACTGACGTCGAGAAGTTGCCGGCTGACCCCTTCACGGATATCTCCACGAGCGGCTACTATAAGTACATCATCGGAGCCGCCGACGCAGGCATCATCGCGGGTTATCCCGACGGCAGCTACCGTCCGAATAACATCGTCACCCGCGCGCAGTTTATCACAATGCTCTACCGCGCCGCCAGCTCGCCTGAGGTAAAGAGCACCGAACTTGAGTTTTCCGACGCCTCTGCTGTAGCAAAAGACTTTGCGATAGCGGTTGCATGGGGCGTTGAGAATAGGGTCATCACCGGCTACGCCGATAACACCTTCCGTCCGAATCAGAACATCAGCCGCGCACAGATGGCCACCTTTATGTACCGTTACATGAAGAGCATCGTGGGATACGACTTCGGCGAGGTAAAGCCCTGCGGCTTCGCGGACGCGGATCAGATCGCGGCGCCCTACGTTGACGCAGTAAACGCCATAGTAAGCGCGGGCGTCATGAACGGCATGAACGCAACGACCTTCGCTCCAAACGGCACCGCAAACCGCGGTATGGCGGCGACGGTCATGCTCAGAGTATACGAGCTTGTCGCATAAGAAACGGGAGACTTGAAAATGTGGTGGAAGAAAAATAAACGGAAGGTAATAGTTCCGCTTATAATTGTAGCAATACTTGCGGCCGCGTTCTTCTTCGGAGGAGACGCTGCCGATACAAGCGGTCAGACCCTGCAGACTGCGCAGACTGCCGGCCCTACGCCTGAGCCGGGCGGGGCTGCGCTAACTCCCGCGCCGGACGGGGATGAATCGGAAACCGGCATGCTCATTGACAGGGAAACGGGGAAGGATGCCTACCTCACCGACCCTGTTCCCACGGGAAAGCCGGCTCCCGTCGAGCCTCAGGATACCGAGAAGGGCGACGCAGCATACAGCTGTACGATATCAATATCCTGCGCCGATGTTCTTTCAAATATTGACGACTGCGCTCCGGAAACGGCGGCCGTAATACCCAAAGACGGCTGGATATTAAAGCCCGTCACGGTGACCTTTACAGAAGGCGAAAGCGTGTTCGACGTGCTGCAGCGTGTGTGCCGTGAGAATAACATACATATGGAGTACAATACCGCGGCGGGATATAACAGCGCGTATATCGAGGGCATAGGCAACCTGTATGAATTTGACGCGGGAGAGCTGTCCGGCTGGCTTTACAGCGTAAACGGCTGGTTTCCAAACTACGGCAGCTCACGTTATCAGCTTAAAAGCGGAGATACAATCTGTTGGGTATATTCCATAGACAGGACCTCCTACGGCGCGAATTGAACGCATCAATAAGATATACTCGGTTGGGAGTGATGAGCTATTAAAAACGCAGATGCATTTTCGCAGTGCCATCCCGCGGTGAATTTTGTGTATTTCACGCTGGTTCTGACGTTTTCCATGTTCTTTATGCACCCGGTATATCTTGCGGTCTCGCTGCTGTGCGCGGCGGCGTTCAGCGTGAGGCTGAGCGGTAAAAGCGCCCTTAGGCCTCAGCTCAAATTCCTGCTGCCCATGGTGCTCGCGGTAGCGTTTATAAATCCCGCGTTCAGCCACGCTGGAGTAACGATACTTGCGTATTTGCCGTCGGGCAATCCGCTGACGCTCGAGAGCATCGTTTACGGAGCGGCGGCGGCCGTCATGCTGGCGGCGGTCATCATTTGGTTTTCCTGCTTTAACGTTGTTATGACGACGGATAAATTCGTGTATCTTTTCGGCCGAGTGATACCCGCGATGTCACTCGTACTCAGCATGGCCTTTCGCTTCGTGCCGAGATTCGTGGCACAGTTTCATGATGTGTCCGAGGCGCAGCGCTGCATAGGACGGGACGTGTCCGAGGGCAGCGCCGTCGAGAGACTCAAAAAGGCAGCTTCGACCGTGTCGATCATGGTCACATGGTCGCTTGAGAATGCCGCCCAAACGGCCGACAGCATGAAGAGCCGCGGCTACGGCCTGAGCGGCAGAACGGCCTTTTCCGTGTACCGCTTTGACGGCAGGGATAAAGCCCTGCTCGTATGGCTGCTGCTGTGCGGCTTTTACATAGCCTGCGGCTGGGCGGCCGGCGGCATTGAATTTCACTATTACCCCATGATGGAGGGCACGCAGCTCGGGGTCTTTCAGCTAAGCTTCATACTGGCTTACCTTCTGCTGTGCCTGACCCCGCTTATTCTGGACGCTGTGGAGGATATAAAATGGAAGTATTCAAGCTCCGCGATCTGAGCTTTGCATATCCCGGACAGCGCGGGAATGCGATAGAAAACATAAGCCTCAGTATCGGTGCAGGTGAGTTTTTTGTTATCTGCGGCCCTTCCGGAAGCGGAAAATCAACGCTCCTGCGGCAGCTCAAGACCGAACTTGCCCCGCACGGAGTGCGCAGCGGCGAAATCATTTTCGGGGGCAAGCTCCTTGAGGAAGCCGACCGGCGCGAGCAGTCGCAGAAGATAGGCTTTGTGTTCCAAAGCCCAGAGAATCAGATAGTTACGGACAAGGTCTGGCATGAGCTCGCCTTCGGCATGGAAAGCCTCGGCTATGACAGTCAGACCATCCGCCGCAGAACGGCGGAAATGGCGAGCTTTTTCGGCATAGAAAGCTGGTTTTATAAGGACGTTTCGGAGCTGTCGGGCGGGCAGAAGCAGATGCTCAATCTGGCCTCGGTCATGGCGGTGCAGCCGACGGTGCTCATCCTCGACGAGCCCACGGGGCAGCTCGACCCCATCGCCGCGTCCGATTTTCTGGCGGTACTTGCGCGGATAAACCGGGAGCTCGGCACCACAGTCATCCTGACGGAGCATCGATTGGAGGAAGCCTTTCCGATAGCAAGCCGCGCAGCGGTGCTGGATAATGGCAGGCTGCTGTGCGTCGGAACGCCGCAAGAGGTGGGTGCAAGGCTAAGGGAAGCCGGACACGATATGTTCCTCTCTATGCCTGCGGCGATGCGCGTGTGGGCGGCGGTCGGTAGTGCGGACGAGTGCCCGGTCACCGTGCGCGAGGGCAGACAGTGGCTGCAAAAATACGCCGCGGAGCATGAGCTGTGCCCGCTGCCGGAAAAGACAGAGCACAACTATCCGCCGGAACCCTCCGTCAAGGCGGAGGAGCTTTGGTTCAGATACGGAAAAGATCAGCCCGACGTTGTCCGTGGCCTGTCACTCACGGTCAAAAAGGGAGAGCTTCTGGCCATACTCGGCGGAAACGGCGCCGGAAAGACCACGAGCCTCAAGCTGCTGGCCGGACTTCTCAAGCCGCAGAGGGGAGAGCTCTTCGTAAACGGAAGGATAGGCGTTCTTCCGCAAAATCCGCAGACGCTTTTCGTCGGAAAAACCGTGCGTCAGGATCTGCTTGAGGTCTTGCAGGACAAAGACATTACGCCCGACGGCAAGGAAAAAGAGGTAGCGAATATAACGGCTGTCTGCCGCCTTAACGGTCTGCTCGAGCGGCATCCGTACGATCTGTCCGGCGGCGAGCAGCAGCGGGCCGCGCTTGCAAAGGTTCTGCTCACCGAGCCCGATATACTGCTGCTGGACGAGCCCACCAAGGGACTTGACGCCGGGCTCAGGCAGAGCCTTGCGGAGATACTGCGTGGGCTGACTGCGCGCGGCGTGACCGTTATCATGGTCAGTCACGACATTGAGTTCTGCGCCCGAAATGCGCATCGCTGCGCCCTGTTTTTCGACGGCGGCATCGTAACCGAGGCGCAGCCCCGGGAGTTTTTTTCCGGCAACAGCTTTTACACCACTGCCGCAAACCGTATGGCGCGGGATGTCCTTCCCGAGGCTGTCACGCCGGAAGAGCTCATTTTCGCCTGCGGCGGAACTCTGCCGCCGGAAGAAACGCTGCCGGAGGATTCGCCCCCGCTGCCCGAGCCGGTGGAGACCACTTCGGACAAAACGCCAGATAAGCTCCCGCTGTGGCGCAGACTTGCGTCGGTCATTTCCGGATGTACGGCGCTGGTGCTGTTTATAAGCTTTATGTCGGATGCCGATCTGACGAGCCTTATAGCTGCCGACGGGATGACGGGGAAGGCCCCGGAAAAGATTGCTCTGTATCTCGTTTTCTGCGCTGCGCTGCTTATTTTCTCTTTCAGCATCAGCCGTAGAAGCAAAACGACCGACAATATGCCCGCGCAAAAGCGCAGGCTCAGCAAAAGAACGCTGCTTTCCGCGGCGCTTATTCTGCTGCTCATTCCACTGACGCTGTTTATCGGCGTATATTATCTGGGCGGCAGAAAGTATTATTTTATCGCCCTGCTCATATTGCTTGAAACGATGCTGCCGTTTTTCATAGTGTTCGAGGGGCGAAAGCCCCAGGCGCGGGAGCTCGTTATCATTGCCGTGCTCTGCGCCGTCGGCGTAGCCGGACGTGCGGCGTTTTTTATGCTGCCGCAGTTTAAGCCCGTTCTGGCGATAACTGTCATCGCGGGCGTGGCGCTCGGAGCCGAGAGCGGATTCCTTGTAGGTTCAATGACCATGCTGATATCCAACATCATGTTTTCTCAGGGGCCGTGGACGCCGTGGCAGATGTTCGCCATGGGCATAGCCGGATTCCTGGCGGGAATTTTGTACCGCAGGGGACGGCTCAGGAGAAGCCGCGTCAGTCTGTGCGTTTTCGGCGCTCTGTGCGCCGTGATCGTCTACGGCGGCATCGTCAATCCCGCCGCGGCGCTCATCTGGTCGCATACGCTCAATTGGGAAACGGTACTCACATACTACATTACCGGCTTCCCTATGGACTGCGTTCACGCGGCGGCAACCTGGCTCATACTCTGGTTCATCGCAGAGCCGATGCTGGAAAAGCTCGACAGGATAAAAACAAAATACGGCCTCATGGAATAAGAAAACAGCACACGCCGAAGCTTAATGGCCGTGTGCTGTTTTTCTTGACATTTTTCAGAAGTGTGCCATACTGAAAGTAATTTATTTAACAATAAAAACAAAAAGGAGAATGGCGATGAAGGTTTATCACGGAGCGATAATCTGCTGCGACGAAGAGAATACCGTTGCAAAGTATTTGGCCGAGGACGGCGGCAGGATAGTATATGTCGGCGACGAGCTTCCGCCAAAATTCAGAGACTGGGAGCGTGTGGAGCTGGGAAAGCGGGCGCTGATACCGTCCTTTGCAGATACGCACATCCACTTTGCAAGCTTTGCGACCTTCCATGCGGGACTGAATGTCATGGAGGCCAAGACCAATACCGAGATCCTCGATATGCTGCGCACCTACCTTGCCGAAACAAAGGAAAAATTCATAATCGGATTTGGAGCTTCGCCGTATTCCGTCGAGGAGGGGAGACTCGTAAGCCGTGAGGAGCTGGACTCGGTCTGCCCGGATAAGCCGCTTTTCATGGTAAAATACGACGGCCATGCCTGTGTTATCAACAGCGTGCTGCTCAATAAGCTGCGCGATAAGATATCCGGCCTGCGCGGCTATCATCCCGACAGCGGCGAAATGAATCAGGAGGCGTTTTTCGCCGTTTCCGATTATGTGACCAACTCCGTTTCACCCCTGAAGCTCATCCACAATATGCAGAAGGCCGCAGATTATATGGCGTCCAAGGGCATTGGCATGATACATACAGTCAGCGGCGTGGGCTTCCCGATGGATTTGGACGTTGATATGGAGCGCTGGGTGGGTGCGGGCCTCAAAAACGGTATGCAGCTGCGTGTGTTCTTCCAGACGCTGGACGTTGAAAAGGTGCTCAAGCGCAAGCTTCCGCGCATCGGCGGCTGCTTTGCCGCGGCGCTGGACGGCTGCTTCGGATCGGAGGACGCGGCAATGCTCGAGCCGTATGCAGACGGTGTGAACAAAGGCGTGCTGTACTATTCCGACGAGGAAGTGACGGAATTCTGCAAAAAGGCAAACCGGGCGGGACTCCAGATCGAGATGCACGCCATCGGCGACGATGCCTTCCGTCAGGCTACCCGTGCGCTCAAGGCCGCTCTGGACGATTACCCGAGGAAGGATCACCGCCACGGCATAATCCATGCCTGCCTGCCCACGGCCGAGGGCATGGATATCTGCGAGAAATACCATATCATGCTTCCCGTGCAGAGTGCGTTCATAAACTGGCCTCAGGAGCCGGACAGCTATCTTGAGAGCATACTTGGCAAACGCAGCTCGAGACTTAATCCCCTGCGCGACTTTGCCGACAGAGGTATCGTCATCTCCGCAGGCTCCGACGGCCCATGCACCGATCCCGACCCAATAAACTGGATATACAAGGCATGTAACCACAGCGTTCCGGAGCAGTCTCTTACCGTCTACGAGGCGCTGCGTATGTGTACATATAACGGTTATTACGCAAGCTTCGACGAGGATAAGCGCGGCAGCCTCAGCGAGGGAAAGATTGCCGATATGGTGATACTGTCGGAAGACCCCTATGCCATAGACAAAACTCGGCTGGGCGAATTAAAGGTCGAGCAGCTTCTGCTCGGCGGCGAGCCGTATAAAAAGGTCACGGGCTCTCCCATCCGCCATGTTCTCAGAGGAATGATTCATAAATAAAAAGTACGGCATGCAAAACATGCCGTACTTTTTATACATAATTATAATAGTATCAGTCGACCTTGGGTAGAGTAGCTATGCCCCTGGCTATTTCCTCGTCGGTGGGGATATAGTCGGTCATCGTGCCCGCGTTGTAGGACTGGTAGGCGGTCATATCGAAGTAGCCGGTTCCGGTGAGACAGAAGAGTATCTTCTTCTTTTCGCCGGTCTCGCGGCAGCGGATGGCCTCGTCCATGGCTGCGCGGATGGCGTGGCTGCTCTCGGGGGCGGGGAGGTATCCCTCGACCCTGGCAAATTCCTTGGCGGCCTTGAAGACTTCGGTCTGCTCATAGCTGATGGGCTTGATGTAACCGTCGTGGCGGAGCTTGGATACAATGCTGTTCATGCCGTGGTAGCGCAGACCGCCCGCGTGGTTGGGCGAGGGCATGAAGCCGCTGCCGAGGGTGTACATCTTGATAAGCGGGGTAGTCTTGCCGATATCGCCGAAGTCGTATGCGTAGGTGCCGCGGGTCAGAGTGGGGCAGCTTGCAGGCTCAACGGCGATGAACTCAATGTTGTTTTTGCCCTCAAGGCGATCGGCCATGAAGGGGGCGATAACGCCGCCGAAGTTGGAGCCGCCGCCGCAGCAGCCGATGATGACGTCGGGGGTTATACCGTATTTATCGAGGGCGGTCTTGGTCTCAAGGCCGATGATGCTCTGGTGCATGAGAACATGGTCCATAACGCTGCCGAGAACGTAGCGGGTATTCTCGCTTGTGACGGCGACCTCAACGGCCTCGGAGATGGCGCAGCCGAGACTGCCGCCGGTGCCGGGGTTTTCCTCGTTTATCTTTCTGCCGACTGCGGTGGTGTTCGAGGGGGAGGGGATAACGGTCGCACCGTAGGTCTCCATGACCGACTTGCGCTGGGGCTTCTGCTCGGAGGACACCTTTACCATGTAGACCTTGATATTCATGCCGAAATAGCCGCCGGCCATGGAAAGGGCGGTGCCCCACTGGCCTGCGCCGGTCTCGGTCGTCAGGCTCGTGATGCCCTGCTGCTTTGCGTAGTATACCTGCGGCACCGCGGAGTTTAGCTTGTGGCTGCCGGAGGTGTTCGTACCCTCAAATTTGTAGTAGATCTCGGCGGGTGTGTCGAGATACCGTTCAAGGTTGTATGCCCTGACGGTGGGGGAGGGACGGTACATCTTGTAGAAGTCAAAAACGGGCTGGGGGATATCGATGTACTTATCGGTATCGTTGAGCTCGTGGTCCACGCAGGCCTCGCAGAAAACGGGGGTGAGGTCGTCTTTGGTCACGGGCTTCAGTGTCGCCGGATTCAGCATGGGATCGGGCTTATCCTTCATGAAAGCCTTGAGATTCAGATACTGCCGGGGCATTTCGTCCTCGTCGAGATAGATTTTGTAAGGGATCTTCTGTTCGCTCATTTTCTTTTCTCCTTTTCAGAAATGATTTGTTTCGGAGACAAAAGCATACAAAAAGCTCCTGTCCCCACAATTTTGCAGGGACAGGAGCGTTAAAATTCTCCTGCGGTGCCACCCGGCTTGACGCGTTTGCGCCCACTCAGTGCGTACTGACATACGCCGGCTCTTTTAACGGTAAGCCCTCCGTCGCCCCTACTCGATATCTTTCGGTTTGCCCTCGTAAGTCCATTCGGTCATCGTTTGGCTGCCGCGTTCCCAGCACCTGCGGCTCTCTGTGAGCTTCCTGATAACTTACTTCTCTTACTCAACGGTTTTGTTGGGGCTAATATAGCACTCAAAAAATCGTTTGTCAATAGCTGACTTGAAAAAACTTGAGCACATTTCACAGCGAAGGCGGGGATATTCAGTATAGCATTATCAATCGATTTTTCTGTGCAAAAGCCCCGGCAGGATTGCCGGACGATTATATTGAACAAATATGAAAAAATTGATCAGTCTTAAATACTTGTAATAAAAATCGTAAAAGTGTATAATTGATTAAAATTCAAAATCATGCCTGTTATCAATATAAAAGGAGGAACAATATGAAAAAACGCGTAATAAGCTTCCTGATGGTAGTTTTACTGCTGGCGTCGCTCGTACCGATGGGCGCGTTCGCGGCGATTGGGGACACCGTTATTATAACCCAGCCCAAGGACGTGAGCGCCGACGTCGGCGACACGGTCAGCTTCACAATTGAGGCTGAAAGCCCAAACGGCACGGACATGAAGTATCTGTGGTTTGACGCCGAGCAGGTAAATACTGATAATATCAACAGCTATACCAGCTTTCTTTCTGAAGTTGCGAAAGCCAAGCTCGGAGATAAACAAACTCTGACGCTGAAAGTCACTGAGGATATGGATGGCATGACCGTTCGCTGCGCTGCATATACCCAGCTGATTCCTTTAGATGTCAGCTTCAGCAATTCAGCGAAGATCAGCATAAGACCGCCTGAATGTGAGGAACACACACTCAGAAAGACCGCTGCCTCTGCCGCTACCTGTGCAAAGGAGGGTAATGTTGAGTATTATTACTGCACGGTCTGCGAGCGCTACTATCTTGACGAGGCCGGCACCATGGAGACTACTCTTGAGGCCTGCACCATTCCCAAGCTCACCACCCACGGCAACATCGTGCTTGTCGAGGCAAGGGACGCCAGCTGCTGCGAAAAAGGCTGCATTGAGCATTGGGCGTGCGATATCTGCGGACAGGCCTTTGTGGATGAGGCCGGTACGGTAAAGCTCGATAACTCCGCGGTAGAGATTGCCATTGACGAAACAAAGCACACAAATCTTGTTCATCATGACGCTGTTGCGGCCACCTGCAGCGAGCAGGGTACGATAGAATACTGGTACTGCGACGGCTGCGACAAGTACTTTACCGATGCCGCCGGCACGCAATCCATTTCAAAGCTGAAGCTGGATGTGGATAAGGATAAGACCAACCACACCAACCTGGTATATTACCCTCCCAAGGCGGCAAGCTGCAAGGAAGAGGGCAATATTCCCTATTACTACTGCGACGGCTGCAAGGACTATTTCTCCGACGCGGAAGGAACGAAGGAGATAAGCAAGGCCGACACGACGCTAAGCAAGCTTGATCACAGCTATAAATGGGTCGCGTTTAATGTTGACGGCGTCGAGTACCACGCTCAGGAGTGCAGTATGTGCGGCGACCTGAAGAATACCGGAAGCCACAGCGGCGGCGAGGCATACTGCGCCGGCAAGGCCGTGTGTGATACCTGCGGCTTTGAGTACGGCGCTGTCGATCCGGATAACCATATCCACACCGAAAAGCAGATAATCGTTGAGCCAACACTTGAGCAGGACGGACTTTGCAATATATACTGCACCGACTGCGAGAAGATCGTTGCCGAGAACGTTAAGATATCCTACGACGAAGTATGCGAGCATGAGCTTGTTAAGGTCGAGGAAGTTCCCGCAAAGTGCGAAAGCTGCACGGACGCTGAGGGCGTCAAGGAGCACTATGAATGCAGCATATGCGGCGCGTTGTTCAGCGACGCCGACGGCAAAGAGCGCATAAGCGATGAGAGCACACTGACCATTGAGCCCCTCAAGCACTACATCGCGGAGATCTCCGGTACGCAGATAGCGAATGTAAAGGTTCAGGAATGGGCATACGACGAGATCGGACACTGGAGAGTCTGCAAGCACTGCGGCTACAGGTACGACGGTACCTACAGCACCCACACCATTCTCGGCAATGCCGAGCCCACCTGCTGCTCGGGCAGTACCTGCGTTACCTGCGGCTATGACGACGGCCAGCGTGATCCGAATAATCATTCCGGCGGAACGGAGATAGTCGGAGCAGTCGAGCCTGTTGGCGATGAGCCCGGCTACACCGGCGATACCAAGTGCCTCGGCTGCGGAGAGATAATTGAGCAGGGCAGAACATACTATGCTGCCTGCCCTGACGGCTGCGCGGCGACGCTCGAATTTGTTCCGGCGGTCGAAAAGACCTGCACAGAGGACGGCGTGAAGGCTCACTACATATGCACCGTATGCGGCAATATGTATCTTAATTCCGACGCCACACAGCCCACCGACGAGGCCGGAATAGTCGACCCCTGCACGGGTCACGACCTGCATCCGGGCAAGGACGCTCTCACGTCGGTGGATCTGAAGAGCCTGATGGCAAGCCTCGATATCTCCACGGACGATCTTATCAACATGATAAAGAACGGCGATTTCTCCTCCCTGAAGGACATTACCTACGAAAGCCTGCTTGCCAATCTGAGCGTCAAGGATATCGACCACTGCTACGACGATACCTATCACTGGCTGGGCTGCCAGCGCTGCGGCAAGACGCTGGAGGACCTGAGACCCGAGCTCGAGAAGAACGGCATAACCATAAACGAGCGCTGGTATGAGCTCAGCCGCAAGACCGCCCACAGCGGCGGCGTTGCCGACTGCAAAAACAAGGCGATATGCGACGAATGCGGTGAGGCCTACGGCGATTTCGGAAAGCACAGATACGACGCCGTCGTAACAGCACCGACCTGTACCGAGAAAGGCTACACCACTCATACCTGCAGCGGCTGCAAGGACAGCTACGTTGACAGCTACACTCCCGCCGCCGGGCACAAGATAAGCAAAGGCAGATGCGAAATCTGCAAGAAGAACTTCCCGAATCCCTTCGTCGATGTTGACAGCGGCTCCATTTACTATGAGCACGTCCTGTGGGCGTACTACTACGACCCGCAGATCACCGCCGGTACGGATGCGACCCATTTCAGCCCCTCCGCGCCCTGCACCCGCGGCCAGGTCGTGACCTTCCTCTGGCGTGCAGCGGGCAGACCGCAGCCAACAAGTACGTCTATCAAATTCTCTGACGTTATGAACAGCGGCGCCTGCCAGCCGTACTACACCGCCATACTCTGGGCTGCGGAGAACGGAATAACCACCGGTTATAACGACGGCACCTTTAAGCCCCACGCTCAGGTAACGCGCGCTGAGTTTGTTACCTTCCTGTGGAGGTATTACGGACAGCCTTCGCCGAGCAATCTCGATAACCCCTTCGTTGACGTAAGCCCGAGCAGCGTATTCTACAAGGCGATACTCTGGGCGGCCGAGCAGGGGATAACCCAGGGCTACGGAAACAATGACTTCCAGCCAAACAGGATATGCTCCCGCTGGCAGGTCGTCACCTTCCTGCACAGAGCTATGAGCTGAGCCAAACAAATAATGAAAAAGACACGGGACCTCTCCCGTGTCTTTTTGCTCAGATTTGTGTTGAAATTTGATTTGCCGAATGATACAATGATGACAATATACAAATCAAAACAAATATTACTAAGGAGCGAGCAATGAGAAACGAATCCATGAACCTTTCAAAGAACGAAATGATGATGGTCATGCACGACCAGGAGCAGGAGATAGAAAAGCTCAAGGCCGAGGTCGCCGAGCTTAAGGAAAAGCTTGACGGCTATGAGATCAAGGTCAGCGAGTCCGGTTCTCTTGCCGAGGCCTCCGTGAAGATAAGCGGCCTGTTCGAGGCGGCTCAGGCTACTGTGAATACTTATGTAGAGAATATGAAAAAGCGCGATGCCCGCTCCGAGGAGATCCTCGCTGACGTGGAGAAACAGGCTGAGCAGATAATAAGCGAGGCCGAGGAGGTAGCACGCAAGCGCCTTGCCGCCGCGGATGTCGAGATCGATGAGAAGTGGGCCGTTATCGAGAGCCGCCTGCTGGTTATGTATGAGTCACATAAGGGACTGCAGGAGCTGGTCGAGTCCGGCATCTTCACCGTCCCCAGCAGGGATAAGTAAGATCATTCGAAAATTTCCTTATCAGCGCACGGTGACGTGCGCTGATTTTTGCCTGTGTGTTCAGATTGGCCTCCCGAAAACGGGAAGCCGATTTCGCGTGTATATTTATATACAAGTTTTACGTTTTTACACATCACATTGTTGATTTGCACAAAATATTACCCGCATAGTGTACAATGTGTCAAAAATGTACAAATAAATTGAACTTTGATTTAGCAAGTGATAAAATAATAACATCTTTGCTGCAACATATGTTTATGCTGCAAAATGAAACGGGGGAGAAAACAATGAGAGACCTAAAGCATCTGATTTACTTTGAAAACCTCCTGCAGGAAGCAAACAATGCGCTTGTTAAACAAGCCTGTGCCGAGGGCAAGCTTGCGCTGGCGTACAATTGCTCTTACATACCCGAGCCCCTGCTGGATGTTGAAGGCTGCTTCGGCGTGAGACTTCGCGCACCGGGCTGCACAAATCCTGACCTTGCGACCTATTACATGACCAATCGCTCCTGTCCCTACTCCAAGAGTATTCTGGAGCGTGCATTTGAGGGCGGATACAATTTCATTTCCGCTCTTATCGGCCAGGAATGCTGCACCACGATGAACCGCATGGAGCAGTATTTTGAATACTGCAAGCTCATTCCCAATGAGAAATTCTTTACCGCGTGCATTGATATGCCTATCAAAAAGGGCGACTGGTATGCCGGATACTTCCGCCGTCAGATCGAGCAGAAGATACTCGAGCCCATGCAGAAGACCTATGGCGTGGACTATTCCGAGGAAAAGCTCATGGACGCGATCGAGCGGCATAACGAGATCTGCCGCATCATAACCGAGATAGGAAATTTGAGAAAGCTCGATAATCCGCCTATCACCGGCTATGAGTTCCACGTTATCCAGCTCGTGAGCGAGGTCTGCCCCAAGTACCTCATCGTTGACAAGCTGCGCGAGACCCTCGAGGAGCTCAAGACCCGCGAGCCTGAGCCGGCGCCGTGGTACAGGGCAAGGGTCATGCTCGTCGGTTCCGAGATCGACGATCCCGAGTTTACCAAGCTAATCGAAATGTGCGGCGCCATGGTCGTCGCGGACCGCTACTGCTTCGGCTCGCTGCCCGGCAGGGAGGAGATAGTCGTCAAAGAGGGCCAGCATCCGCTGGACGCGCTTGCAGAGCATTATATGTACACCAACGAGTGTCCCAGAGCGATGGGCACCGAGAATATCATAGACCGTAAGATGTATCTTTACGACCTTGCCAAGGAATACAAGGCCGACGGCATAATACTCCAGAACATGAAGTTCTGCGAATACTGGGGCTATGAGAGAGCCATAGCGGCCAAGTGGCTGGCAGAGGGGCTCAATGTTCCTTCGGCAATACCTACCTGCCAGATAGAGCGCGACTATGCAAACGCTGCGGTAGGCCAGCTGCGCACAAGATTCCAGGCCTTTGTTGAGTCTCTTGAGATCAAGAAAATCCAGGCAGAATAAGGAGGTTACAGCTATGTGGAAAAGAAAAGTAAGCATCAAAGAGCAGTACGGCACCCTTGAGCATTTCCTCAAAGGCGACGAGCCCTGCCATTACATAGGTCAGAGATACATCGAGGGCACGAACTTCTATGCCCGCCGTGAGTGGCGAGGCGTCAAGGATACTGCGTTTGCGTTTTATAAATGGCTCTGCACATGGGTAAAGATGGCTATTTTCGTTATGCATGACCCAATCCGCATCGCAAAGGCCTTCTGGAAATACCGCTGGCTCAGCGCATATCTTGCGGCGCCTATGATGGTCGACAAGTGGATAGAGGGCGACCGCGGCGAGGCTCTGCGCGCAGACCTTTACGCACTCGACTGCATGATCTCCGACTCGACCGATACGCTTTGGAAGTCCCTGCGCGCAGACCGAAAGCTCGGCGAGACCAAATGGTCCGACAAGACCGTTGCGTTTGACTACACGCTGCCGAAGCATATAATTTTCGGCTTCCCCGGATACTATGCGATCAATATGCAGCAGCACGCGGCGTTCATGCTGCCGCTCATGCGTAAGCAGCTCGGCTGCTACTATGTAGACCAGGCCGTCGCCTGCGGCATACCGGGCGATATGTGCACTCTGCCTCTGGTCGAGGTAGGCGTTGCTGTTGACGGCGAGTATCCCGACATCGGCAACTGCTGGCTCACCACCAACAACCCCTGTGACGCGAACATGATGGATAACACCGCCATGTGGAGAGCACTTTCCAACAACGGCAAAAAGGCCGTGCACCCCTTCACCACGCCCCTCATGTATGACGATCCCACGACCAAGGAGCTCGGAGTTCATGAGATATATTCGGCTATAGAATTTCTCGAAAAGCAGTTCGGCGTGCCTTTTAACTGGGATGCGTTTATTAAGCATATTGAAGATACGAATGAGTTCAACCGCGGCTCCCTCAACCGCTGGGATATCTATGCCAACAGTGATAACGGCGCGCTCAACTCCGTCGTTCAGGGCCTGTTCCGCATCTACTTCTATCAGCAGGGCGGCACGAAGTACTTCAAAAAGGCTAATAAGAAGATCAATAAGGTCTTTGAAAAGTGTGTGCGCAAGAACATACATCCGTTCCCGCTTGCCCGCCACCGTGCACTGGCATGGTCCTGCGGCTCAACCTATTACGCCCATGGCGTTCAGTGGCTGTATAACTGCTGGGGCATCATGACGGTCATCAACATGGACTCTCTGACCGGCCACAATATCGTTGACACGACCGACCGCGATACCATGATGAGCGACATTGCCGACTGGCACGCAAGAACACCCATGCGCACCCACACCGTCGGCGGCAACCGCCACCTTATGCAGATGTGGGAGACCGCGGAGAAGTTCAACTGCGATACCATCATCATGTATGACGATATCGGCTGCAAGGGCATGGCCGGCGCACAGGGCCTGCTCGAAGAGGAATTCCACAAGCATCGCGATAAGTTCAAGATAATCTGGATGCCCCATTCCCTCATGGACTGCCGCATAGTGCCCACCAACGAAGCCCGCAAGACCGTCAACCAGTATATGCAGAGCGTTCTGCATGAAGAGCCCGTTGACCCGACCCTCGTTGACTTTGACGACGAGATGGGCTGGTAAAGAAAGGAGATAGCAGCATGAAAATAGTCGCTAAAGCAATGGGTATCGGCACGGCCACTCTGGCAGCGCTGTTTGCGGTATATTATTTCAATCTTGACATGAGGCTCATGCGCAGCGTAATAGTGCCCTTCCTTGATAAGCACCACGACAGCGTTAAGCGTGAGCATATAATCTGAGGAGGCGGAAATATGAGCTTCACGAACAAGAATATCACCCCGCGCGAGCTCTCCTATGAGGAAAAGCATAACAGGGAAAAGGGTATATATGACAGCTTTGCCAACTACCTTGTGTTTTGCCGGAGATGCAAGTATGTGGAAAAGACCAACATGTACGTCATGCGCGCCGAGGCGTATATAGATGAGCTGCACGAGCGCGGAAAGGTCTGCCCGAAGTGCGGAGAAAACGAGTGGACACTCGGCTATCCGCTCAATTCTCTGACCGGTTTCGTAAAATTCTGATAAAGCGAACAATCCCCCGATATCCATTTGAACCGAACCAGTAAAAACGGACAATAGACAAAATACCCCCTATGTAGGAAAAT